>LQAH01000158.1_pt1 | contig 20232 bp, 29 predicted proteins | sample 1535791 | NCBI WGS metagenome assembly LQAH01 (sample SAMN04331585, study PRJNA305678) | bioreactor metagenome | isolation source: bioreactor_4 inoculated with Wadden Sea sediment 2nd replicate of a... | place: Germany:Bremen
TGGCCCATTCTGGCCATTCTGGGACTGGCCCTGCTCATCCTGCTGGAGCGGCTGGTGTTTTTCTCACGCAAGCAGATGAAACCGGAACCGTTCATGGACCAGCTCCGGGGCCTGGTGGCCGGTGGCGACTGGAAAGGGTGCGAAGCCCTGTGCCGGTCCCGGAAAACAAATGGATCCCCGGCATCCTGCTCACGGCCCTGGCATTCCGGGACCACACCCGACAGGATATGGAAAATGCCCTTCAGGAAGCGATTCTGGGAAAATTCCGGCCATCGAGCGGTTCGTATCCACCCTGGGGATGCTGGCTGCCATCGCTCCTTTGCTGGGGCTGCTGGGCACGGTCACCGGGATGATCAACACCTTTCACGTGATCACCTATTACGGGGCCGGGGATCCCAAGATGATGTCCGGCGGCATTTCCGAGGCCCTGGTCACCACCATGTTGGGGCTGAGCGTGGCCATCCCGATCATGCTTTTTCACACCCTGCTGTCCCGGCGGGTGGAAACCCAGATCAGCCAGATGGAGGAAAAAGCCGTGGCATTCGTGAACATGGTGTTCAAGGCCAGAAACGAGTGCTGCAGGCATTAACTCATGACCGCCCATGAGCTTATGACAGGGATGCTGCCGTTGCTGGATGATCTGGCCGCGTATATCCGGTCCGGGGACTGGTTATGATCCCATCCTGGGGTGTCTCTGGTGATGTGGGTGCTGATTTCAACCGGGTCTGGTTCATGCGCGCCTGTATGTAAAAATATCTCCCGGACCCGGGCCGGAGAACTGGTGCGACAGAATCAGTGGCCGGAAGACCGGTACAAAGGGGCCAATAGCCTTCTGGTCAGGGAGTTTCTGGCCCGGCGTACCCATGACCGGGAACTGGACGGGTTTATTCTGGATGAGACCGTGATGGGGGTATGCGCCTCCCTGGACCGGCACCTGGCCGCCATCCGGGTGCTGTCGGCCGTGGCTCCTTTGCTGGGGCTGCTGGGCACGGTGGTGGGCATGATGCACACCTTCGAGGTGATCACGGTGTTCGGCACGGGCAATGCCAGGGCCATGGCTGCCGGGATTTCCGTGGCACTGATCACCACCCAGACCGGCTTGATGGTGGCCATTCCGGGCCTTTACATGGCCGGGTGGCTCACCCGCCGGTCCCGGAACCTGAAAAACCGGATCGCCGCCACGGGTATGTACCTGCGGCGGTTCATATAAGGATTGGAAATATGCTCAATATCACTGCGGCCAGGCGGGCCCAGAAACAGACCCTGGAACTGAATATCGCCCCGCTCATCGACATGGTGTTCATTCTCCTGATTTTCTTCCTGGTGACCACATCGTTCGTCAGGGAGACCGGGGTGGACATCACCCGGCCCACAGCCACCACGGCCGTGTCCACGGCGCCCAACACCATTCTTATCGGCGTGACCAGAGAGGGCACGGTGCACCTGGACCGACGGGAGATCGATGTCCGGGCCGTGCGGGCCAATGTGGAGCGGGCTATGGCTGAGAATCCCGAGGCCGCCGTGGTGATTGTGGCGGATAAGGACAGCACCACGGGTCTGTTGATCGACGTGATGGATGCCTGCAAACTGGCTGGGGCTGAAAACGTGGCCATAGCCGCGGGCCTGCCCGGAGAACAGTAGACCTGTGATCGGGAATGGATCCATACCGCCCCGGGGGAGGGACGCAACTTTGGGCATGCCGGGCTTGTCACCTGTGACGGCGGATTCTAAACCTGACAGAAAGGAGTCTTCCTCTGACAGGCTGGGACCGCCTCTTGCCGGGCTGGAGTTGTCTCCGGCATTGCCGGGCATGGCTGGGCCGGGTGGCAAACCCCTGTCCTGCGGACGGAAACACCGGTCCGGTCCGCGGACCTGGGCCGGCTGGGTCCTGGCTGTGGTCCTGGCTGGAGCGTTGAACCTATTTCTGTTTGCCGTGATGCCGGAGATGATCCGGGCCGTGCCCAAAAACCTGGAACGGCATGAACCGGTCCGGGCCGTCCAGGTGGTGCGGATTAAACGACCCGAACCACCGCCCCGGGAAAAGCAGTCCCCGGAACCGGAACCCCCGAAGCCCCAGGAGACCGCTGCCCCCGAGCCGGTTCAGAAAAAGATGCCCAGACCGCCGGTCCAGAAACCATCCCTGCCCTTTGCCCTGAACCCGAAGTTGCCCCCCATGGCCCATTCCCTGGAGATGCCGCCCCTGGCATCCTTTGCCATGGATGCGCCGCAGCTCAAGGACCGGTATCTGGCCCATGAACTCGATGCCGGCCTGGTTCCCCTGGCCAAGGTGGCACCCGTGTATCCGCTGCATGCGGCCCGGCGGGGCATTGAAGGAGAGGTGCAGGTGCAGTTTCTGGTCACAGCCCAAGGAACGGTACAGGACATTGAGATTCTAGCGGCGGAACCGGAAAAGGTGTTTGAGAAAAGTGTGATCGACTGTGTGTCCCGGTGGCGGTTCCAGCCCGGTCGGGTCCAGGGGATTCCCGTGGCGGCCCTGGCACAGACCACCATCCGGTTTCAACTGGAGTAAACATGACCCGAAACACCCAGCATATTACAGGTAAGAACCGATATCGCCAGCAGGTTTGGCTGGGGCTGATACTGATGATGGTTTTCTCAGGACCGAGTCTGATCCTGGCATCCGGAGAGAAAAACGACTCCATACCCCTGGCTGCGGGCATGGCCGTGAACAAGTCCCAGTCCCTGATGGAGCAGGACAAACCGGACCAGGCCCTGGCCGTGTTGATCCGGTATTCAGAAAAACTGGCGGAACCGGTCCATTTTTATATCGATTTTCTGACCGGCATCTGCCACACGGAACTGGGTCAGACCGGGGAAGCGGCAGCGGCATTTCAGCGGGCCGTGGATAAAAAACCGGACCTGTCCCCGGCCTGGCTCAACCTGGCCCGGTGCCGGTATGAACAGGGACAGATGGCCGTGGCGGCCCGGGCTTTGAAAACGGATATGAGACCAGTGACAAAAAGCAGGCCGTTCATCTGTTTTATACGGCCTCTTGCCTTTTTCTGGCCGGGCGGGCTGATACTGCCCTGGCCGTGTTCAACCGCCTGATGGCGGCCCATCCCCAGAAAGTCACCCTGGAATGGAAACAGACCCTGGTCCATATCCTGTTTGCCCTGGAAAAATTTAGGGAAGCCCTGCCGTGGCTGGAGGAACTGGCTGAAAAGACCCAGGGAGAGGGCCGGCGGCAGTGGCAGGAGATGCTGCTGTACCAGTACCTGTCTCTGGAGATGAAACAAAAGGCCCTGGCTTATGCCCGGCACCTCACCCGCATTCATCCGGAAGATCCAGGCTGGTGGAAGGCCCTGGCCCATGTGCACCTGGCGGACAACCGGTTTGAAAAGGCCCTGGCCGCCATGCTGAGCTACTCTTATCTGACCCCTTTGACCCGGGAAGAATCCCGGCTTCTGGCAGACCTGTATTTGTCCTGCCATATCCCGGAGTCCGCAGCCCGGCAATATGAAAAATGGCTGGCACATCACGGAGACACCCTGTCGGAAAAACAGCTCCTGAACAACATCACCGCCGTCTCCAGGGCGTGGCTGGCGGCAGGAAATCCGGATCAGGCCCTGGCATGGGCGCAGAAAGGGCTGGAAAAAGCCTCTGATCCGAATCTTTCAGGCATCAAAACCTATGTGCTTGCCACCAAAACACCCCTGCCCCTTCAACAATAGCTGTCCGACCGCTTTGTCGGATGGGGCTGCGGCGTTCCGGCATCGTCGGATGCGATCATCTCCCGGACCTTTTCCGGGGGAGGAAATGTCTGGATCGATTCGGCAAGATAGATAAACGGAGCATCTTCCCTCGTGATCAGCCTGCCCAAGCCCGGCATGATCCAAAAAGAATACCATTAATAGAACGTCCTGACCCAGCGGGTGTGGGGGATGGAAAATTCCATGATCACCAGTTTTCCTCCGGGAATCAGGACCCTGTGGATCTCGTGCGGGCCCTGGGATCCTTTTGCCGGGGCCAGATTGTTTTGGCGGCCGGCCGGGTAATCGTCTGCTTCAACGGCCCGTATGCCGGTGATATGAAAATAGGTTTGGGCATAGTGAATGATATCGGAGACCGGCTTGGTTTTGTCATTGGTGATGTGGAGTACGCCCCCGTCCAAGGCGGGTTCATGATGGCAGAAAAGGCGATCAGTTCCTGAATCACCGCCACCGGTTCCAGGGAGACATAGATGAGAAAGGTAAACATGTGCCTGCGCCGGGACATCCGGGGGCTGACGATTCGGAACATGCTCAGCCAGACCATATCAGTCCGGCCGGTCACTTTCCAGTCCCTTAGCGATATCGGACAGATCGGATCTGACCAGCTGCGGCAGTCCGAGTATGAGCATCTTGAAAGTGCGGCTGATGTCCCCGGTTATTTTCTCTCCGGTTTCATGGATATAAATTTTCAAGCCGGAAGCCCGGAGTCTATTATTATAACAATAAAAATCACCCATCACTCTTGCCTGTCTATTGAATACAGTAAAATTGGGCTTTCCAGTTCAAAAGAAACCTTTTTTGCCCCGTCCTTTTCATGATTTCGGATAGGTTTTTGTGGCTGGTATGGTATTGTGCGGGGAAAAAGAAATGCAGATGAGGAGAGATGACATGATAATCATCGACCAGGGCCATGACATCATCAGTCTGCCGGACAACCTGCTTCAGGTCATCGAGGCAGCCGGCCGCACCTGTTACAAATCCGAGGAAAAGATCACCCCCGGTTCAGCGGCCGGGTTTGTGGCCCGCATGCGGGACCGGGGCCACCATGCCATGATCGAATTCGGAGATATCATTGTCCGGTTTGTCACCAATCGGGGTGTGACCCATGAACTGGTGCGGCACCGGTTGTGTTCCTTTGCCCAGGAATCCACCCGGTATGTGCGGTATGACGGTAAAATGGAGTTTATCCGGCCCTGTTGGTGGGATGACTGCACCCCGGCCCAGCAGATCCTCTGGCAAAAGGCCATGGCAGATGCGGAAACAAGTTACCTGGCCCTGCTGGAGAGCGGCTGGCGGCCGGAGCAGGCCAGGGAAGTGCTGCCCAATTCACTGAAAACCGAAATTGTGGTCAAAGGAAACATTCGGGAATGGCGTCATATTTTTGCGCTCCGGTGCACCAAAAAAGCACATCCCCAGATCCGAACCCTGATGGTTCCGCTGCTCAGGGAGTTGAAAGCGCATCTTCCTGTGGTATTTGATGATCTGAATTTTTAGGGAAAACAGGCCCGCCGGGGAGCGAGAACGCCGGCGGGCCGATAAGAAAAGCGGGTTACAAAAGACAATGAAAAACGTATCAGGACATGCAGCCATCGTCTCCCTTGATGACTTTGGTGTAGCATTCATCGCGTTCTTTGTCATTTTCAGAGGATTTGTCGCAGTCGCTCATTTTTTCCACCACTTTTTTCTGGTCTTCCGCGTCACAATAATCTTTTTTTTCCTGATCTTTTGCCATTATGCCCCCTTCTTTGTCGGTCAAGTATTGTAATTATGCCGTTTTTCTGGTTCAATTATTAACAGTGTAACGTTCTACAAAGAAATGTCAACCGGTCCAGGAAAATTAACCCGTCTTGTCCGGCTGTCATGAAACCCGAATACAGGCCATATACATGCAGATTCTGAACCCGTCCCGGTGGTACCTTCATCCGGTGTTTATCTTTACCTGTTCTATTATCGCTCTGGCCACGTTTCTGGTTCTGACCATCAGTTTGTATATGGAGATCCGTTCGGCTCTGGAAGCGGTGATCATCCGGTTTCACATCGACCCGGAATTGATTTTTCCTTCCAAAACCGGGATGACCATTCTGGTGTTAAGTCTATTGATCACCGTAGTTTTAGCCGGCATTCTGCTGGCCTTCATCTATTACCAGAAGACGGTGAACCTGTTCCGGCTCCAGCACAATTTTATTTACAATTTCACCCATGAACTCAAGACCCCGGTTACATCGCTGCGGCTTTACCTGGAAACCTTTGTCCGCCATCCTTTGAAACCCGAAGATATCAAACGGTACAGCCAAAATATGCTGGAAGACATTAACCGTCTGACAGACAACATCAACCGGATATTGAACATGGCCCGCATTGAAAGCCAGAATTTTGATTCCGAGGTGACACGGAAAAGCCTGGTGGAAGTGGTGGAAACATTTTGCCGAAAAAATGACTCCCTTTTCAGGGCGTGTGACATTCAGATATTGAATCCATCCGGGGGACGGTTTGAATATCCGGTGAACCTGTTTCTGTTTGAAATGCTTCTTATGAATATCGTGTCCAATGCCATCAAATACAATACATCGGATCGGCCGCAACTGAGCATTGTGTTCAAATCCCATCTCCAGAAGGTGACCATTGATTTCATAGACGACGGCATCGGCGTGGACCGGCAGGAAACCCGAAAGATTTTTCGAAAGTTCTACCAGTCTGACCGGGAAAACAGGCAGCGCGTATCCGGCTCCGGGCTGGGATTGTACCTGGTTTCCAGCATCGCTCGGATTCATGGGTGGCGGGTATCAGTATTCAGTGAAGGGAAAGGATGTGGCGCCAAATTTACTATTACCATCCCCCGGAATGCCATGGCCAATGTCAGGGAGAAAAATATATGGAAACGGCTGAAAAAAAACGTATTCTGGTCATAGAAGATGAAGCCCGGATTGCAGAAGGACTCCGGCTCAATCTGTCTCTTGCCGGGTATGCCGTGTCTGTGGCGCCGGATGGCATTGACGGTCTGGCCCAATGGCGGATCTGGCATCCGGACCTGATCGTTCTGGATATCATGCTGCCGATGATTGACGGGTTTTCCATCTTGAAAACCATCCGCCAGGAGGATGAAAAGATCCCGGTACTGATCCTGTCGGCCAGGGGGGATACCACGGACAAGGTCAGGGGGTTGCGTTACGGTGTGGATGATTACCTGGCCAAGCCCTTTGATCTGGAGGAGTTTTTGCTGCGGGTGGAGCGCCTGATTCGGAAGAGCGCCTGGTATGAGCCGGCAATACCGGAAAAAAAGCGGCGGTGGGCTTGTTTGATGGGGATCATTACCGGTTCGGGAACAATCATGTGGATTTTGTCACTTTCAAGGCCCGGTGTGTGGCCGGGGAGATCACGTTAACGGAACAGGAAATCACTCTGCTCAAAATTTTTATTGCCAACAGGGGAAAACCTTTGTCCAGGGAAAAACTACTGAATGCCGGCTGGGGATACTCCCGGGACACCTCTACCCGCACGGTGGACAATTTTATGGTCCGGTTCAGAAAATATTTCGAACAAAATCCGAAAAATCCGCAATACTTCATAAGCCGGCGATCCGTGGGATATGTCTTTGATCACGACTGACGATTATCTGCCAAACCGGAAACGAATAATAAGCCGTTGATCTGATGACGGGTGAAAAGAATGGTTCACACGGAGGCTGTCCGGGCGGAAAAACGATTCTCCCCGGGGTTCCGGAACCAGAGGTTCCAACGGACCGGAAAAATCGGCCTGCGAGGGATCGGCCGGTTGTGTTGCGTCTGGGCATCATGTGTCTTGCGGCGGTCCGGGTCTGACAACACGTCGTAGGCTTCCTGTATATCCTGAAACGGCCGGCTGTTTCCTTGATAATGATCGGGGTGGTATGTTTTGGCAAGCCGGCGATAGGCATCTTTGATATCGGTCTGACTGGCATCCGAGGCAATGCCCAATATAAGGTAATAATCCCGATGCATTGGATCACCTCCTGACGATCACTTCTGATTATCCGAATTATTTTTTTATAATAAAAAATATCCATTATCATGTCAATTAAAAAATTTTTAGTAATGAAAATTGATCTTGACATAAATAAACCCGGACTTATTTTCGACCCAAACGAAGAATCAGTATTCAATCATTTTTTTATCTCTTTAAAAACAGATGGTTATGCTGCTTCAAGCCGTTTATGAATGAAGCTGTGCGTTTCAAGGAGGTGACTGATGGATATGAAAAACTGGCTCCATGGAACTGGTTCAAAAAGGAACACGAAAATGCGGACAAGACCATTCCGGTCAGGCGGGACATAACATCTTCGGAAGTCAGCCGGGTTCCGGATCATCCGTTGCATCGCTTCTACCTGGAAGTGGATCGGCTGTTCGAAGATATGTTCCGGGGGTTCGGACGGGGAGAGGGTCTGAGGGGAAGCCTGCCGGCGGCATTGGAGCAGGGCTTTCTCAAACCCCGGCTGGACCAGGGAGCCACGGAAAAAGCCTATTCGGTTTCAGTGGAGGTGCCGGGTGTGGCGCCAAATGATATCCGGGTAGATATTACCAGTGACACCCTGACCATTCGGGGTGAGAAAAACAGGAAAAGGAAGAAAAAGACCGGCACTATTATCGTCTGGAAAGATCATACGGTAATTTTCAGCGGATTCTGACGTTGCCTGAAGATGTGGATCGGGAAAATATCTCCGCCAGTTTTAAAAACGGGATCCTTCAGGTGCATATTCCACGAAAATCAGTGTCTGAAGCCAAGACCCGGCAGATTGAATTCAATCGTCCTGAGATGAAAACAACAAACATCAAATATTACTAAATGAAGATTATTAAAAAAAATAATTAATACATATTGACATGAATTTTTTGCTACCTAACTTTGTGTTTGAAGTCACGGGGTTCTCAATTAGAGAAACCGGCTAATCCAACCAATTAAAACAGGAGGATACATTATGTTTACGGGATTCAGCGATATCGACAGATTATTCGGTACTATGGACATGCTCCGTCAGCGGCTCGATAACTTGTATTCCGATTACAACCGGCCTTACAGGAGTTCATGGCTGATGGAAGACGGCTTTCTCCGGGCCAACCTCTACCAGAAGGGAGATGCTTTTGAAATGAGGCTGGAAGTGCCTGGCATGGACAAGGACGCACTGGACATCAAAATCCAGGGCAATTATCTGGAAATCTCCGGCAAAAGAGACCATAACGTGCCTGAAGGATACAAGGTGCATAAGACAGAAAGACTGAATGGCACGTTCTCCCGCAGTTTTACCCTGCCGGATGATGTGGACAATGCCCGGGTGGAGGCGACGTTGAAAAATGGCATTCTGTATCTGACCCTGCCTAAGTCCGAAGCAGCCAAACCCCGGCAGATTACCATCAGTTAACTTGTTTGATTCATTGTCTGAGACACCGTGAACCATCACAACAATGGAGGCGAATCATGGATAAAAATACTGAAATTGCAAAAGAGGCGATCGGAATATGGAAAAACCAGAGAATTGTATGAGGCCGCCCCGGCGGTTGATATCTATGAAAATGGAGACGAAATACTTCTGGTTGCGGATATGCCGGGTGTGGCAAAGGAAGAGGTTTCCGTGAATATCGATAACGGCCGTCTGGCTCTGTCAGGAGTCAGAAAACTGGAAACTGGCGGTGTGGTTTCTTGGGAAGAGTTCGGCAACGTGGAATTCGTTCGCAATTTTTCAGTCCCCCAGACCATTGATGTGGAAAACGTCAAGGCGGAATTGAAAAACGGCATCTTAACCCTTCATATGCCCAAGTCGGAGGAAGCCAAGCCGCGTCAGATCGAGATCAAGACGGCATAACAGGGTTGACAGGTCAAATCCCGGAGATGTTGATCCGCTTTTGACATGTCTTGAACCGGACCGGGGAGCCTTATCCAAGTGGCTTCCCGGTCATTTTTCCTGCCAAATACCAGGCTCAGCACATAGCGGTCATCCGGACAGTATGACCAAGTGTCAATCAGCTGTTTACGTCCGTAATGATAAATTTGATCATTGATGACCGCCACATGGTGCAGGCTTTCATTGAATCCGAGCCCCAGATATTTCAAAAACGCTTCCTTCAGGGTCCAGTGGCGGAACACAGACCTTGCATCCGGCGGCATATGCCGGATTTCATCGGCCGTGAATGCGGTTTTCATAAATCCCTGATCAGGCATATTTCCGATTTTTCTATATCGATTCCCACCGTCGTGTCGGTGTCCCGGGTGATGGTGGCGGCTGTGTAGATACCGCTGTGGGATAAAGAGATGGAAATTTCCGGAAACTCTGTCAGATAAGGCGCTCCTTTTTCCGATAGTCAATCCGGATCTGATTCAGCGGCATGGCCGGGTCCAGGATGTCCCTGGCAAGTAGCTTCAATGCAAAACGGCCGCAGATCCACTCCATCTGTCTTTTCAGGGCCTTGAATCGGTTGGCTTGGCTCAGTTCATCGTCTGACAGAAATGCCTTCTTGAACATTGAACGGGCAAATACTCGATTTTTCATGGACTGCCCGTTCAGCTGATTTTTCGAAGAAAACACCCGGTTTTGAATATCTGACAGCTTCAGAATCTGTACGATGACCGGCTGTTTTCCATAGCCAGGAATGTCAATGGTTCGGCGGTAATCCGTGTGTTGGCAGTTGTCCATGTGCAATCATCGCCCAAATGACCGGGAATGTCAAATCAGGGGCTGTTTTTCCACCAATTCTCGGTGAAGATAAAAAATCTGATATACGTAATATCCGTACTCCTCACTCTTCGGTAAAAATTTGGACAGGGTTTTACCCCTCACGCGTCGCTTAACAACTGTTCAAATTTTGGGGTCAGTCATAAGTCGCATTATAAAGTCCCAGACGTCAGGAGTTTTGAATTTTGGTGGATTGAGTTTTTCTGGGAATTTTAGACCTTCACCGCAAATTGCTGAAAGTCTGATCCCGTTCTCCTTTGATTTCTAAAAAGTGAGAATCCCTTTTTAGTTCAGTGATGTCAATGCTTTGATTGCTTTGAGAAATATGTTCCCTCTTCTTTATCTAATATATCACCCAGATGGGCCATGACTGATTTTTTCACATCCCGGATATGAGTACTCAACAAAGTCTGAGATTGTTCTACATCCCTTGCAATGACAGTCTTTACAATTTTTTGGTGCATATCTACGGAATTATCAGAGCCACGGTAAATTTTGAAAAGTAAATTACCTCCGAATTTCATATACAAAAGGTCGAACATCTGTTTTAGAATCTGAAGTCTCACTTGGCTTCCGGATAATTCTGCCAGGGTCAAATGAAAAATTCTGTGGGTCTTGAGTCTATCATCAAAAATTTCACTATCGACAGCTTCCAGGTAGCAGTTCAGTGCTTTTTTTAAACGAATGATCGCCCCTTCGTCGAGCCTTCTAATGGTTGCGGGAAGCAGTGAGGTTTCGAGGATTTCGCGTGTAATATACACTTCCTCAACTTCTTTCATGTCAAGCGGAGAAATGTGATATCCTCGATTTGGTTCGTAAAGGACAAGCCCCTGGAATTCCAAAAATTTGAGTGCCTGTATAATTGGGGTAATACTCATTCCTAAACGTTTGCCAAGATCGCGATACGATATTTTTTGACCTGGGAAAATTTCGTTGTGAAACATCATCTGCCTGATTCCGGAATAAGCAGCCTGAGTATGATTTGGTCGGTCTTTTCCATTTTTCATATTTAACGTATCCTAAGAAACCTGTCCTTTGAAATATAATTACATATTGTTTACCAGCTATCCCCATCGTTGTCAAGAGGCTGTCTATCATAACTTATTGTTTATAAATAGTATTTTTTGAAATAAAAATAAAAAATCAAAATATACTTGACAAGTTTTTTTAATATTGTATAAATTAATTTAATTAGAATGTAATTACATTTTTTTGAGGCGAGCTATCGGATTTTATATTTCCCAATTAATATAGATACTAATAGCTTATTAAATATTTAAAACGTAGTCGTTTTTTTGGTAACCAACCTAAAATAAAAGGAGTATATCCTATGCTGATTAAAAAAATTGATTGCCGGCATGTGGTATGTAACTGTGGCATTAATGGTCGGGGCGCTGATGCAGAGTGCTGTATGGGCAGACCCCAGAATAGTCAAATTTGCACATTCGGAAGCAGAAATAGACTTGATACAAAGCCCTTACCTGGCATATACTTCTGTCTTCAAAAACATTGTAGAAAGTGAAACTGGGGGACGATACGAAATCCAAGTATTTCCTTCGGGACAAATGGGAAAATTGGTTTCCATGGCTGAGCAAGTTTCCCGAGGTATCATAGAAATCAGCGGCGGACAGAATGCGGGTATGCTGTCCACTTTTGACCCTAATGTTCAGGTGTTAGAGATGCCTTATACATTCAGGAATACTGAAATTGCCCGCGAGGTTTTGAACGGTCCATTTGGCCATAAGCTTTCCGATCAACTGGCTAAAAGCAGTAATATCAGGATACTTTCCTACTTGCCTTCTGCGTTTAGAAGCTTCATCAATTCCAAACACGAAATCCATTCACCCGCAGACATGAAAGGTATGAAAATAAGGACGATGGAAATTCCCATACATATGGAAATGGTGCGGGCTCTTGGGGCCACTGCGACCCCTATATCCTGGTCCGAATTGTACTCGGCACTACAGACAGGGGTTGTTGATGGGGCTGAAAGTGCTCCATATGTAATTCTGTTAGGAAAACTTCAAGAAGTCCAAAAATACTATACATTGGATCGCCACACACTTAATCTGGCCTTAATAATCATAAACGACAAATTTTCAAAAGCCTGCCGCCTGAGGACCAAAGAATTTTCAGTTATGCAGCTCGCCAGGCCCAATTGGCAATGCTGGGGGTGGTGGCCGCTAAAGAAACGCAGGATTTCAAGACCATCCGAGAAGCAGGTATGAAAATATATAAGCCCAAACCTGAAGAATTTAATCAGTTCAAGGATCTTACACGTGAACCGGTACTTAAGATCATGCGCAAGAAGGTTGAAGAGAAATGGATTGCCGATCTGAATCAGGCAATTGACGTAGCTGAAAAGAAAATGGCCAATAAGTAAAATATTCCGGCGGGCGGCTTTTTTTTATTTTCCGCTCCGCGGTAATAGTCAGGTCGAAAAATGTTAGAATTTATTGAAAAAATTAGCATATGGCTGGCTCAAATTTCCATGACGATAGCAAGGATACTGCTTATTTTCGTTGCAGCTATTTTGCTTGTGCAGGTTGGGTTGCGCTATATTTTTAACGCGGCTCTGCCATGGCCAGAAGAGTCGTCTCGATATGCCATGATTTGGGTTGTCCTGCTTGTAGGAAATGTCCTAATACGTGACAAAGAATTGATTACGGTGGACTTTCTGGACCGCTTGTGGCCACAAAAGATTGTTGCCTATCGCGACTTTTGCTTATCGACTTTTGCTGCTGGGACTTATGGGGGTTCTTTTCTATGAGGGGGTTGATCAGGCGGTCCATGCAATACGCATGACGACCACGGCGCTTCAGATAAGCTGGTTTTGGCCCTACCTTTCCATACCTGTGGGGGCGGCATTGATGTTTTTGCAGATGTTATTGTTGATTTTTAAAGATTTGATAATCGCAAGAGCAAGGAAACAGAGCTGTGAGTGAACCGTTGATTGTCGTTATCGTGATTCTATTTTCCTTACTCATCGTGGGAAGTCCTGTTATTTTCGCCATAGGGGGTGCCGGGTTGGCCTATTTTATTGTCAAGCCTGGTATGTGGCCGATGCTTTCAATTTATGCCCATAAATTTTTTACCGGCATGGATGTGTTTGTCTTTCTATGCATACCCTTATTTCTCATTGCCGGAGAAGTAATGGGGGCTATCGGGATGACCGAAAGGATGGTAAGGTTTTCTCAATTGATAGTCGGCCGTTTTAAAGGTGGTCTTGCGTATGTGAATGTGCTGGCTAGTATGTTATTTGGAGGTGTTTCGGGTTCTGCCCTGCTGACGTCTCAGCACTTGGTCCTCCGTTGGTAGATATGATGAAACGCGATGGTTACGATGCAGATTTCGCTACGGCTGTTACAGTTACATCCGCTATGCAAGGTCCAATTATTCCACCCAGTATACCTTTTGTCATATTTGCCAGCTTGACCAACGTTTCAGTGGGAGCTCTTTTCCTTGCTGGCGTTGTACCGGGTGTGATGCTTGGGCTGGGCCAGATGAGTGTCATCTGGATGATTTCTAAGCGGAAACAATTGCCTCGAAACCAGATAAAAAATCTTACGGTAAAACTTTTTTTTTAGCATTATTCTGGATGCTGGGTGGGCACTGATGATGCCGTTGATTATCATCGGCGGCATCGTTTCAGGTGCTTTTACGGCGACTGAAGCTGCGGCTGTGGCTGCCGGCTATGCTATCTTCATAGGTGTTGTCGCCTATCGTAACCTAACCGCTAAAATGATGTGGAAAATTTTGGATAAATGTGCCCGCACAACGACTTCCATCTATCTGATCGTCGCGTTTACATCGGTGATCAGTTGGATACTGGCCAATGAAAGGGTTCCTGACCTTCTCGTTGGATTTATTAATACTTACGATATTCCTGTGTGGCTGTTTCTTTTGATGCTCAATCTGTTTTTTCTGTTCAACGGGTTGTGGATATCAGATGTTATCCAGTTGCTCCTATTTGCGCCTCTATTTACCCCGATTCTTGCGCAAATGGGTGTGCATCCAGTCCACTTCGGGGTTATAATGGTTGTCAACGTCATGTTGAGTATGATAACTCCGCCTTATGGAACGGCACTCTATCTGGGAGCCATCGTTGGAAAAGTAAGTCTCGGAGCTATCGTAAAACGAGCATTTCCATTCTTTATCTCTTGTATTGTCGTGTTGCTATTGACTACCTATTTACCCAAAATGGTCCTTTTTTGCCTACGATCATGGGGCTCATAAAATAAATTAAAATTTCCGGCTGCCCGGCTGAAATAATACTGGTCGAATTTAAAGACGGGCGAGATGAAATCGCCTTAAGGAGGATAACGTTTTGAAGAAAAATGATCTTACAGGGATTTTGCCCGCCATGGTTACACCCATAGATGATTCGGGGAACGTGGATATCCCCATGCTAAGAAAATTGGTACGATATTTTATGACCGCGCGGGTTGACGGCCTTGTCCCCTTGGGCGGCAGTGGAGAATACACAGCACTCTCCCCCATGGACAGGGTCCGTGTTGTCGAAACCGTAACGGCTGAAGTTGGCGGTCATGTACCGATCATAGCAGGAGTACTTAGCTCCGGGTTCAAGGATGCGGTCATTAACGGCTTGGCAATGAAAAATGCCGGGGCAGATGCCATAATGCTGTTGACACCCTTTTATGTCAACCCGAGCCAACAGGGGCTACGCGAATATTACAGTGCTTTTATCAAAGAAGTCGATATTCCAGTCATTATTTATGACATTCCATATCGGACAGGAGTAACCCTTGCCCCAGAGACAATAAAGCTTATCGCTGAAGATAACCGCCAGGTAATAGGGGTTAAAGCCTGCAATACCGATCTGGCCCATTTTAACCAGATGCTTGTTGAGGTCGGCGACATGATAAATGTGTTAAGTGGTGAAGAATATCATTTCTTCAGTCATATTTTATTAGGAGCCAAGGGTGGTATTATCGCCAGTGCCAATGCTATTCCGGAATATTGGGTGGACCTGTTCAGGCTAATAAAATCTGGAGATATTGAAACCGCCCGGGTACGGCATTTTGAAATGTTGCCTTTTCTGAACGCAATTTTTAGCGAGGTGAACCCAGGCCCTTTAAAGGCTGTCATGCGCCTTTTCGGTTTTGATGTGGGCCAAGTGTTGCGGCCACTTATGCCCCCAAAGCCAGAAACTCTTGAAAAACTTAAATTAACCGCCGACCACTTCAAAAAAGGGCGTAGTTATGCGATCCTTGCACGACTATTTTGATTTTGCCGTGTCCTGGGTTGCTATTTTGCCTAACGTCTCATTCAGAAGACTGCGCCCAAAGCTATGCAATAGGCAGTTACCACTGATAGTCTACGATTACGTCATTAAGATAGCAGCTCCTGCCAGCGGATATTAACATGCATCAGGGTAAATGACGGCCCCACAAAAGTGTGTGGATGGGAGTGTGGCGGTCAAGACTCGTTGGATGGAGGGAAAGGATGATCCGTGAACGAATTAGCTCTTGGCATATGCCTTCTCATGGAAGCTTTGAGCGAAATATTAGCCGCATCCATTGAGAATCTGCTGAAAACGGCCGTGTGATTTTTTGTTTTTTTGACAGCCATTCAGGAGTAGGGCGCAAACCGGACGTCACTGATCTGCACCAAGAGTTGCAGTTGTTTTTTCAGGCGGATAACAGAAAGGCGATCGGCCGGGAGCGGCTTGTGAACCGCTCCCGGGAAAATTCCTGCCGGAACTCATGTGCCGGCAGGGATCCGTGTCTATTTGACTAGGGCCTTGTGGCTGTCGATCAGAGTGCCCACCACATCGGAATCTGCCAGGGTGGAGATGTCTCCGAGCTGGTCATATTTGTTGGTGGCGATTTTGCGCAGGATCCGGCGCATGATTTTGCCGGACCGGGTTTTGGGAAGTCCTGCTGCAAAATTGATAATGTCCGGGGTGGCGATGGGCCCGATCTCTTCTCTGACATGGGCTTTCAGTTCCTTGAGCAGCTCGGGGGATGGCACGGCACTGACATTGAGAGTGACAAAGGCGTAGATGCCCTGGCCCTTGATATCATGGGGAAATCCGATCACCGCGCTTCCGCCACCTGGGGATGGCTCACCAGGCCGATTCCACTTCGGCCGTGCCCATTCGGTGTCCGGACACGTTGATGACGTCATCCACCCGTCCGGTGATCCAGAAATATCCGTCCTCGTCCCTGCGGCATCCGTCCCCGGCAAAGTAATAGCCGTCAAACATCTGGAAATACACTTTGCCGAACCGGTCGTGATCATTATATACGGTTCGCATCTGTCCAGGCCAGGGTTCCTTGATGGCCAGGATCCCATCACAGACTCCCTCCAGCTCCACTCCCTGTTCGTTGAGCAGTACCGGTTTGATCCCGAAAACGGCAGGGTGGCGGAACCGGGTTTCTGATCGATGGCATAGGGTAAAGGAGAAATCATGATGCCTCCGGTCTCGGTCTGCCACCAGGTATCCACAATGGGGCAGCGCCCCTTGCCCACATGGGTGTGATACCAGCGCCAGGCTTCAGGATTGATGGGCTCACCCACCGATCCCAGCAGACGCAGGGAAGACAGGTTATATTTTTCACCCAGTCCTCCCCCTGGGCCATGAGAGCCCGGATGGCTGTGGGCGCGGTGTAGAACTGGTTTACCTGCCATTTGTCCACCGTGGCCCAGAACCGGCCCGGGTCCGGATAGGTGGGCACGCCTTCGAACATCAAAGAGGTGGCTCCCTGGGACAAGGGGCCGTAGACGATATAGGAATGACCCGTGACCCACCCAATGTCTGCAGTGCACCAGTAGATATCTCCGTCATGGTAGTCAAAGATATACTTGAACGTGGTGCCGGCATATACCATGTAGCCGCCCACATTGTGCTGAACCCCTTTGGGCTTGCCCGTGGAACCCGAAGTGTACAGGATGAACAGCGGGTCTTCCGCGTCCATCCATTCCACCGGACATTCACTTGACTGGGCATTGGCAGCCTCATGCCACCATATATCCCGGTCCGCTTCCATGGGGATATCGGAGCCGGTCCGTTTCACCACAAAACAGGTCTGCACCTGATGTCCCCGTTCTTTACACAGATCCAGGGCCCGGTCTGCCGCTGTTTTCAAGGGTACTGCCTTGGCACCCCGCATCACCCCGTCCGTGGTCACCAGCACTTTGCATAGGCTGTCCACGATCCGGTCGGCCAGGGCTTCGGCGGAAAATCCGCCGAACACGATGGAGTGGATGGCCCCGATCCGGGCACAAGCCAGCATGGTGGCGGCCAGTTCCGGGATCATGGGCATGTAAATGGCCACCCTGTCCCCTTTGCCCACCCCTTTTTCTTTGAGCGCATTGGCGAACCGGCACACTTTTTCATGAAGCTGCCCATAGGAAATGGTCAGATCTTCTCCCACGCTGTTACCTTCCCAGATCAACGCGGTTTGGTTTTTTCGCTGGGGCAGGTGCCGGTCCAGGCAGTTGTAACAGATATTGGTTTTCCCATTGATGAACCACTGGATAGAGATCGGGCCTTTGGACAGATGATAGTTGTATTCCCGGACCCTGTCCCATTTTTTTCCCAGTGGAAGTTGTCCGCCATACCGGCCCAGAAGGTGTCCGGGTCTTCAATAGATTGGGTATACATGGCCCGGTATTCATCCATGGTCATGATCCAAGCGTTTTTTCGAAATTCGTCAGGGGCGTGAAACAGGGTTTCCGTCATGGGTATCTCCTTTTCAGATGAAGGTCAGCAAAAATTCAATCCACATTCCATTTGGTGGTGACAGTCAGTCAGGCCGGCGGTCACCGGACTTATCAGGTCATACGCCTCAGTTTTTTCCAGGCACTGACACCGGTATCGGAATTCCCATGGGCCGGAGGGCGGGGTCAGTTTCAGCGCCCGGGTCACCAGGGCCAACACAGCACCAGTCATCAGCAGGGCAGCTGCCAGAATATAGGCTATCTGGGAGCTGCCGGTGTAGGCCACAATCATCTGTGATACCCGGGGGAAGATGAATCCCCCACACCCCAGGCGGAAAACACCAGCCCATAGTTGACACCAAAGTTTTTTAACCCGAAATAATCCTTGGTTACGGACGGAAACAGGGACAGGTTGGTGCCGTAGTTAAATCCGATGAACGTGGCCGCCATCACCAGCAGTACCACTTGACCCGGAGCGATGAACATCAGGGAAAAGATAATGAGCGCTTGAAAAGAGAGCATGATAAACAGGGTGTTGGCTCGGCCGATCCTGTCGGACACGATGCCGGCGATAACCCGGCCCGAAGCATTGCCCACGGCCATCAGCGCTACCACGATCCAGGCCAGATTTCCCATGCCGGATTTGGCCATGCCCGCCACACTGCCGATGATCATCAGCCCGGCCCCGGAGCCGACGCAGAACATGAGCCACAGTTTATAAAACGTTCCGGTTTTCATCATTTCAGAGGGGGAAAAATCAATGCCTGAAGGGGCAGCCGGGCGGGTGGCTGTGGCCCGGGCATCCGGATGCACATACCCGGCCGGGGGATTGATCAGAAACTGGGCCAGCACACACACCACCCCCAGAAACGCCACCCCGAAAATCAGCATGGACTGGCTCAGGCCGAACCGGCTGATGAGCCAGGTGCCTAAGGGCGCGATATACACCGAAGCAAGCCCGAATCCCGCCACCACAATGCCGGCGATCATCCCGGTTTTGGCCGGAGGGAACCATTTGATGGCAGGCGGCGTGGCAGACGCATACCCGAAGCCCAGTCCCGCACCCATGAGAATGCCGAATCCCAGGATCCACACCATCCATGAGGTGGAGAATGCAATAAGAATCAGGCCGGATCCGGTGAGGATCCCGCCCAGGATGGCCGTCATTTTCGGGCCGGTTTTGTCCTGGACCCGGCCGGCGAGAATCATGGCAAAGGCAAACACCAGGCAGCACACGGCATAGGGATCGTTCAGCGCGGCCAGGTTCCAGTCGAAACGGCCGTCCCCGGCTACGATGGATTCCTTGATGGACTCCTTGAAAATACTCCAGGCGTAAAGAATACCCAGGGCCAGGTTGATGCCCAGTCCAGCAAAGGTAACGCGCCATCCAATGTTTTTGATCTCTTTCATAGGTTCACTCCTTTCAGGCAGATGTTGGGAAACCGGTATCAAACAGATTCCTTGAAGGTTTTTTTGCTGTCCTTTTAGAAATGCAATCGGCATGCCACCCGAGCGAATTGTGCTAACTTGTTGATTTTAAAACAAAATGCCAAATTTTTGTAAATGGTGCTTTGTCGCCGGCTCACAATAAAAGTTGTGATAGCCCCGGGCGGTTGAAAAAAAAGGGCAGAAACCGGGGATTGAAATGACGTTACAACAAAAGTTGTGTGTACAATCCTGGTTGTAGATCAGCTGTTTCGAATTTTTTGAAGGCGCTTGCTCAATGCCTGCTGGGAAATACCCAGAATTTTGGCGGCGGCGGACTGGTTCCCGCCGGCCTGTTCCATGGCTTTTTCCACCAGGATGTTGGAGGCTTCCTTGAGGGTGGGAAGTCCTTTGTCGGTTTCCAGGGGATGGGGTAAGTTGCCTTCCCGGGTATCTTCCATTCCCCTGGCATCCAGTCCCTGGAACAGATCGGCGGTGATTGGTCCTTTTTCATACCGGGATATGGCATCATGGACCATGGATTTCAGTTCCCGGATATTGCCTTTGAACGGATAGGTTTCCATCTGTTCGATCAGGTTTTGGGAATATCGGGATGGGTTGTCCAGTTCCGCAGCAGCCTGGCACACGAACCGGTCCAGGAGCAAGGGCAGGTCCAGGAGTCGTTCCCTG
>LQAH01000159.1_pt1 | contig 20111 bp, 25 predicted proteins | sample 1535791 | NCBI WGS metagenome assembly LQAH01 (sample SAMN04331585, study PRJNA305678) | bioreactor metagenome | isolation source: bioreactor_4 inoculated with Wadden Sea sediment 2nd replicate of a... | place: Germany:Bremen
TATGCTTTAATGGTTCTTTTAGCTTTTCCTTCAGCCCAGCGGAGAATTGGGGCTTCCGCTTCTCTCGTGTGTCATGACGAAAGCTGATGACTCTTTTGCTGTATCGAAGATGTGGAAAGGCCCCTTGGTTTCGGTCTCCAGAGACCGGGATCAAACCGCCATATATGGCAGGCGTTAAGAGTGCCTGTCGTGAGCGATAGGGAAAAGGCAGAGAAAATCTGTCAGGTAAGTTCTGAAGAGATGAATGCAAATGAACCACTGATGAGGTGTCGATATGGAAAATGCTGTCAAAACTGGGGAACGAGCTTATTTCCAGGACGAGCTTCGGTGCTATCTGGTTGCGGACGAAGCGGCGTATCCGCTTGTTCACCGGCAGGAGCTGGTTTGTGTCCATGGAATACCTGTAAGAGTAATTAGCGGAATACATCCGGGTCCGGATAAACTGTTGCAGGGTATCGGAATATTTCCGCCCGATCCCGATAATAGATGAATAGCTCCGGCGCCGGGTACGGATGCACTATTGGAAACAATGGCGATATACCCGTACCAAAGTCCGCAACCTTTTCAAGCTGAGCACTTCCAGGAGGCAGGCCATCATGGCTGGTTTGGGCCGCAAAGGGCCGTGACATCTTTCCCGGTCCCTATCAATGCAAACCGGTATGACCAACAAATGGCTGCATGAACAAGGATTGATATCTGTCAAAGAGCAGTGGGTGAAAATCCATTACCCGGCCAGCGCCCGGTAAACTTGGTGAAACGCCTTGTGCGGACCCGCATGCAGGGTGTTGTGGCGGCCAGGGAGGAAGACCTGACAGATCTGTCACTTGGAACGTGGGTATTGTCCATGTCGGACGGGTTTGTGTGGGGACTGTATTTCCTGTTTGAAAGTAATTATTCTATCATGGTTTTTGCATTGTTCCAACTGGCGACAAGCGGGACTATCGTTTTTTGAAACTCTTGAATCAGAAGAAATGTCACGCAGAAGCCTGTTGAGATGACAGGTTCGGATGGTCGATCCTGAAAACATGAATGATTTTGTCATTTCAATCTCAGGACCCTCTTTCCGTTGGGGGTGCAGGGCGAAAGCGTTGCGTACTCAAGGGTGATTCCCACGGGGAGAGAAAACGCTTTTCTCAATTGATCCGTGAGTTCCGGGAACGTTTTTTTCCCGCCCATGTCAAGGGTCAGGTGAACCTGCCGGGGAGGATGGACTGCTGCCCGGTATCCCCGGAGACCCGGGACCGCGTACAGGACCTCATCCAGGTGTGCCAGGCTCAGGCAGGTTGATCATCTATGCGGACTGAGTTGATCAGACGGCCGGACACCTTGTCCAGGCGATGCAGGGACGCGCCGCAGGGGCAGGGATCGACCGCCATTTTAGCCAGATCCCCTGTGCGGTACCGGATCAGGGGCATGGCCTCATTTTGGAGCGTGGAAAGGACCACCTCCCCGGTCCGGGACGGGGGCAGAGGGCTGCCGGTGTCCGGGTCCACGATTTCCACCAGCAGGTCGGCATCCCGCAGATGATACGCCTTCCGGGCTCCGCACTGGACCCCGCCGCCGTAACCGGTTTCCGTCATGCCGTAATGGGTGAATACCCGGCACTGCCAGTTGAATTCCAGGGCCTGGATGATGGCCTCCGGCACATAGTCGGCACTAAGCAGGACTGTGTCCGGCCGGAGATTGGGGGCGGTCCGGGCCAGGTAAAGCATTTCCGCAGGCAGCCCCACCATACAGTCGAATTCTTCGGCCCGGACGGCGGCATGGTCCGCATCCTTGATATTGCCGTAGATCCGGGAGGACGTCCCGATGCGGGACAGGCCTTTTTGCAGCAGGTCCCCGATACTGTCAGGGTATTGCTGGACATGCAGATCATCACACGGCTTTTCGGGGAGACCAAGGTGGACATACCGCAGGCGAAAAAATCGATGGTCCGCTCCAGATCGTTCCGGGTGAAACAGATCCGCTTGGGCGGACCCTGGCTTCCGGAGGTGAATAGGGTGGTGATTCGGGAGATCTCTCCCGCGGAGATGCACACCATCCGGGTGCCCTGCTCGACAATGTTTTGGGGAAACGTGAAGGGGATGCCGGCCAAGTCCTCCCGGCAGGTGATTGTCTCAGGGTCCACATGGGCCAGATGGTCCCGGTAAAACCGGCTTTTTTCCCGGGCATGCCGGATCACTTGACAGAACCGTTCCAGCTGCCACTCCTCCAGGGTGTCTGGAGACATCGGGTTGCCCAGGCCGGTTCTCCGGGCTGTCCAGGATGGGATGGGGGAAATCATGATGACGTTTCCTTTTGCTGCCAGCCCGACAGGTAATAGGCGCAGAACGGGACGAATCGGCCGTTACTAAACACGTGCAGGCTGCAGCGCCGGAGCCGCTCCAGGTCCAGGTTACCCGCATCCTGGAACGCCATGGAGGTGAGGGTGAATCCATGGGTTCTGACCCGGGTCATGAAATAATCCAGGTCCAGGGAGTCCGGCGGCGGCTGCATGGAAAAGGGCGGTGCACCAGGCATGTCGGGAGACCGTTTTTCACGGGGCGGGGTCAGAATGTCGGAGGTGCAGCAGCTGGGGGGGCGTTGTTTCCGGAAGACGGAACGCACCTGGAAGACGTACAGCCGGCCGGCGACGGCAGAGTCGTTTCCCGGCGCTGCCACCGCCGGGTGATAAAGCCCGGTTCTGATCCACAGTGACAGGGGTGTCACAGCATTGCCCGGACAGGTCCCGGGGATGTGACAGGGGCATGATGCTGTCCGGCAGGACCACGAAATCCCCGTGGAATTTGCACAACGGGTGGTTGAACCGGGAGCTGAGCAGGTGCTGTTTTGCGATCCGGCCCCTGTCTGGGTTTCGATTTCTGCCATGAGCTGGTCCAGGGTCAGGCGCATCCGGTCTGAGGGCATCTGCGGAATCCGGCCGAAAAAACTGACCGGCTGGAAATGGATTCCTCTCACCCACGGGGACATGGAGATTCCGTAATTGATGATGGCCCCGATTTGGTGGACATTGATCTCCGGCACCAGGGTGGGCACCAGGGTCACCCCGATGCCGCACTCTCCGCAATGGGTGATGGCTTTTTTTGATGTCCAGGAGCGGTTTCCCCGAAGCGTCCGGTAAACCTGATCATCCATTCCGTCGAACTGGAGGAAGACAAAGGACAGTCCGGCCTCTGCCAGCGATCCGGCGTATGCTTTGTCCTGTCCCAGCCGGATGCCGTTGGTGTTTAGTTGAACATGGGCACACCCGGCCTGTTTGGCATGGCGGATGATTTCAGGCAGATCGTCTCTCACCGTGGGTTCTCCGCCGGACAGCTGCACCAGGGTCTTGCCCGGAACCGCCAGCTGATCCAGCCATCCCTTGACGGCTGCTGGCGGCGGGTCCGGTGCCGGAGCCGCATTGGCAAAGCAGAACCGGCAGTGCAGGTTACACCGCCCGGTGACCTCCAGAAGCACACAGCAGGTTTCCCGCTGGTGCTCCTGGCATAGGCCGCAGGCATGGGGGCAGTCCAGGTTCTCCCTTACCCGGATTTCCGGGACATCTCCGATCCACTCTGTAAAAGAGACATGATTGCGCCAGACCGGGGTGGAGAAAAACCCGTGCGCCGGGCATTCTTTTTCCATGAAAACCGCATCTTTCGTCTGGACATGGCAGGCCGGGATCCGCTTCAGGCAGACCGGACAGACCGAAAAGGTGCGGCGAATGATCTCTTTGCCGGTAAACGGCGGTATATCATTTGTCTTCAAGCAGGGTCTCCACTCCTTTTATCCGTGAATTCACCATGTTTTCTGGGATTTATGCCTGGCCCAGTCCGGGCGGCACCGTGCCCAGAAGGTCATGTAGCCGATTTTCATGTGACCGGTGAACAGCCCGGTTTTGGGATCAAGGATTTTTCGATCCGTGGTTTCGCAGTGGGACGTCTCATCCTCGTACCGGAATATTTTGTCGTCGCACAGGATTTTCCGGGAAGGAAGGGTCACGGTGGATCGTTCATGAAGGTTGGCTTCAGCCATCTGGTTGGTCCCGCCGTTGGCCTTGATATCCCGGTGGGTGATCACCTTGACCACGCCCGGTATTTTCAGGGCTTCGCTGGCGTCGATTTCCGGGTCGCAGACCACCATACGGTCTGCGCTATTGATGTTCAGCCGCATTTTCTGAGTTTCATGGGATGGTTTCTCCTGAAAGGTAAAAATCGAGGTCGGTGTTTACCCCCTGGCTATTTTTATTCTATGGGTTCATTTTGTGGGACAAGTGGTATCCAGATCTTGCACATCTGGGGAATTTCTATCATAATCGCCGTCATATATTGAAGGTTTTTATGATTCCTATGGAAAATTCTTATTATAAAAGACAAATAATGACCATAAATAACCGAAAATTAAGACTACAGTTCTCAGGAGATCCATCATGGATGATATCCGGTTGTTGAAATTGAAACACCAGGGATACTGCTGTACCCAGATCATGGTGATCATGGTGCTGGATATGTGGGGTGAACAGAATCCGTCGCTTGTTGATTTCAGCGGGGGGCAGTGCATGGGCGCAGGTATGGAAAAGGGACCCTGCGGCATTCTCAGCGGCGGCATGGGGATTCTGGCCATGGCGGCGGCGGGCGATCAGGACCGCCTGATGCCCATGCAGGAATCCTTTGCCTCTTTTTTCATCGAACAGACAAAGGCATGCGGGGGAACCGGATGCGCCGACATTGCCGGGGATCACTACCCGGCCCCGGACCCGGAAACCTGCGGCCGGTTGTTGAAAACATCTTATGTCGGCCTGATGGACATTCTGACGGAAAACGGGTTTGACCCGGCCGAGCCGCCGGACCGAAACTGAATCAAGACAGCTATGGTAAAAGGCGGCCGTTTCTTTCGTTTTCGTAACCAACCTCTCTGGCAGTGGCTGCCCGTATCATGGGGCTATTTCCCTTTCCTGGATTTTGCAGAAAAACGGATCTTTCCATCTTTCGCCCGGCCCGGTAATCAAATGGATGGTTTGTTTTACCGGGCCGGGTTTGCGCCCAGAAGATCCAGGGCAAACGTTACAAAGGTTTCCACACCGGTCAATAACACGGATTCATCAAAGTCAAACCGTGCATTGTGAAGGGTGCGCATCCTTCAAAGCCGGTGCCAAGGAAAAATAACACCCTTTTGACCGCTCAAACACAAAGGCCATGTCTTCCGCGCCCATTGTGGATTCAGATTCCCTGATGCGGTTTTGCTGACAACCTTGAGCATGCTGGACTTCAGTTTTGCCACCATTTCCGGGTTGTTTTCAAGGGGAGGATATCCTGGCATGAACTTAAAGTCATAGGATGCTCCCATGGACTGGCAGACCCCCTGGATAACCGGCTCCAGAATGCCTGCATAAGCATCCCAGATCTGTCGATCAAAGGTCCGTGTGGTACCCGTGAGCAGGGCTTTTTCAGGAATGGCGTTGGGTGCGTTACCGGCATGGAAAGATCCCACTGTCAACACGGACGGGCTCATGGGATTGAGTTTCGGCTGACCACCCGTTGAAGGGCATTGACCACCTGGCCGGCTGTATCCAGTGCATCCACGCACAGGTGGGGCATGGCACCATGACCGCCTTTGCCGGTAATCTCTATTTCAAACAGGCTGGCAGCAGACATTATAACCCCTGATTTCAGTCCCAGGGTACCGGCCGGGAGAGAAGGCCAGAGATGGCATGCCACGGAATAGGTCCACATGGGGATTTTCCAGGATGCCGGCATCAATCATGGGTTTTGCTCCTCCGGGAGATTCTTCGGCCGGCTGAAACATGAATTTGATATTGCCGGTAAGCCGGTCTTTCAGTCTGGCCAGGATGCCGGCGGTAACCAGTACCATGGTCATGTTGGCATCATGCCCGCAGGCGTGCATCATGTTGTCATGGGTGGATGCAAACGCAAGACCGGTTTCTTCCTTGATCGGCAGGGCATCCATATCCGCCCGGATGATCAGGGTTTTCCCGGCCGACCGGTCTTTAATACCCCCAGAACACCGGTCTCGGCAATGCCGGTGGTCACTTCCAGTTCCGGGATGGTTTTCAGGTGATCGGCCACCAACCTGGCAGTTTTTATCTCTGAAAACCCTTTTTCCGGAATTTTGTGAAGGGCTCGGCGAAGAGAAATGGCCAGTTCTTCTGTCTCTTTGACAATGTGGTGAATATTTATCATAAAAATCTACTCCAGCGTTAGGGGTAAAGGTGGCAGGCAATCCAGTGGTCCGGCTCGATTTCCCTGTAAACCGGTGGGGTAAAACAAATTTCCGTAGCCATGGGGCAGCGGGGGCGAAATGTGCATCCGCGGGGGGATTAAGCGGGCTTGGCACGTCCCCGGACAACACCATCTCCTTTCCATGACTGACCAGAGGATCGGGAATGGGAATGGCGGATAACAACGCCGCGGTATAGGGATGCAGGGCATTTTCATAAATCTGCCGGCCGGAAGCCAGTTCAACGATCCGTCCTAGATACATGACAGCGACCCGGTGGGAAATATACTCCACCACACTTAAATCATGGGCAATGAACAGGTAGGCCAGATCCATCTCTTCCTGGAGATCCTTGAGAAGATTGATAATCTGTGCCTGGATGGATACGTCCAGAGCAGATACGGCCTCGTCACAGATAATCACATCGGGGTTGACTGCCAGGGCCCTGGCAATACCGATGCGCTGGCGCTGACCCCCGGAAAATTCATGGGGATACCGCCCCATCTGGGTCGGCCGCAGCCCTACCCGGGTCATCAGTTTACCTACCCGCTGCCGGATCATCTGCCGGGATATTTTTTCATGATTGCGGATGGGTTCGGCGATGATCTGGCCCACGTTCATCCGTGGATTCAAAGAGGAAAACGGGTCCTGGAAAATAATCTGAAGAGAGGTTCGGATCTTTCTGAGACCTTCCCGGTCCATTTTGGCCAGATCCTTTCCCTTGAAAAGCACTTTTCCGGCCGTAGGAGTGGTCAGTTTCAACACAGACCGGCCAACGGTGGTTTTGCCGCAGCCGCTTTCACCCACAAGTCCTAACGTTTCCCCGGCATTCAGGAAAAAGCTCACGCCGTCCACGGCCTTCACGTGGTTAACCGTTTTCTGGAAAAATCCTTTTCGAACCGGATAATATTTTTTTAAGTTTTCAACCTCTAAAACAGGCATGGTCAGTCTTCTCCCCGGGAAGCCAAAGGATCGAGTTCCTGCTCGGGAATGGGAACGGATTTTCCGTTATATTCAGCAGATACTTTCCAGCAGGCCGCCCGCCTCTGCAGGTCAAAGAAAACCATGGGAGGACACTGTTTCCTGCAGATCTCCATTGCCTGGTTGCACCGGGGGTGGAAACTGCATCCTTCCGGCATCCGCAGAAGGTTGGGGACGGTGCCGGGTATTTCGTTGAGCCGTTTTTTTGTCGCGGGTGATGACCGGAATGGAGTTGAGCAATCCTTTCGTATAGGGGTGCCGGGCATCGTGAAACAATTCCACTACCGGGGCTTCTTCCACCACCTTTCCTGCATACATGACCACCACCCGGCTGGCCATCTGGGCCACCACGCCCAGATCGTGGGTGATCAGGACAATGGAGGTGTTGGAGCCCTGTTTTAAATGTTCCAGCAGCCGGATGATCTGGGCCTGGATGGTGACATCCAAGGCCGTGGTGGGTTCATCGGCAAAGATAAGCCGTGGGTTGCAGGCCAATGCCATGGCGATCATGGCCCGCTGGCGCATCCCCCCGGACAGTTTATGGGGATATTGACCGGCCCGGGTCTCGGGAGAGGGGATCTGTACTATTTCCAGCATGGAAACAGCCTTTTTCCATGCTTTTTTATTGTCCAAATTCTCATGGAGGCGGAGGCTTTCTGCAATCTGTTCCCCGACGGTCAGAATCGGGTTCAATGAAGTCATGGGTTCCTGAAAGATCATGGAGATGGTGCCGCCCCGAATCTGCCGCATTTTCTCAGCAGTCATATCCAGAAGATTTTCCCGGCAAATCTTATCTGCCCCTGAATGGTGGTAAGGGACGGGTTCAGGAGCCGGAGCACTGAAAGGGACGTCACACTTTTCCCACATCCGCTTTCTCCGACAAGTCCGATGGTTTCCCCGGGGAACACATCGAAATCGACCCCGTCTACGGCATGGACAATGCCGTCATGGGTATGAAAACTGGTTTTCAGGCCCTTGACAGATAAAAGCGGATCCGTGGTCATATTTTGCTCCTAGGGTCAAAAGCATCCCTGAGGCCGTCTCCCAGAAGATTAAAGCTCAGAACTGCAAGAAGAATGGCGATTCCGGGGAAGGTGGCCACATGGGGCTTGCCCATCATATAGGCCCTGGCTGAGCCGAGCATGGAGCCCCATTCCGGGGTGGGCGGCTGTACACCGATGCCCAGGAATCCAAGTCCGGCGGCAAACAAAATGGCGGTTCCCATCCCCAGACTGGTCTGAATGATGATGGGGGCCATCACATTGGGCAAAATATGACGCCAGATGATATGCCGGTTTTTTGTGCCGATGGCCCGGGCGGCTTCCACATAGACCTCTTCCCGGACAGCCAGTACGCACCCCCGCACCAGCCGGATATACAGGGGATCATGCTGATCCCGATGGAAATCACCGTGTTTTCAATCCCACTCCCAGAATAGCCACCAGGCAAGAGCCAGCAAAAACCCGGAAATGCCAGCATCATATCAGTAAACCGCTGGACGATAAAATCTGTTTTTCCGCCGTAATAGCCGGAGATCAGCCCGATGGGGACCCCGAACAACAGGCCCACGCCCACGACGCCAACGGCAATCATCAAAGAAACCCTGGATCCGTATATGATACGCCCCAGAATGGATCGGCCCAGTTCATCCGTTCCCAGCAGATGTGTTGTGCTGGGAGGGGAAAGGGATTCCATGAGATTGGGGGCAGATGGATCTCCCGGGAACAGGACAGGGGCGCCCAGGGCACAGCCACATAGATTAACAGGAGCAGCCTCCTGCAAGGGCGGCTTTGTTCCGCTTGAGTTTTGCCCAGCCGCGGCTGGATTCTCCGGCCATATCCTGTTCCACTGCCGGTTCCGGTCCCGAAAATTGGGTATGGACGTCCATATCATTCATAACGAATTCTGGGATCCACAAACGCATAGGTTAAGTCAACCAAAAGATTGATCAGGGTATACAGCAGTCCGAAAATCAGGATGCTTCCCTGTATCATGGCATAATCTCTGGCCAGGATCGAATCCACAATAAGACGGCCCAGGCCGGGCCATGCAAACACGGTTTCCGTTAACACAGCCCCTCCCAAAAGCAGTCCGAATTGAAGCCCCACCACGGTAATGATAGGTATCAGGGCGTTTTTCAAGGCATGTTTGATAATGATCACTTTTTCCATTAATCCTTTGGACCGGGCAGTGGTCACATAATCCTGGGCCAGCACTTCCAGCATACAGGAACGGGTCATCCGCGCAATAAAGGCCACCACAAACGCCGCCAGGGTGACAGAGGGCAGGACCAGATGCTGCCAGGTACCGATGCCGCCAGCCGGAAGCCATTGCAGGGTAATGGCGAAAACGATCATGAGCATGATCCCCAGCCAGAAAACCGGCATGGAAATCCCGATCAAAGCGGCTACGGTCACTGTGTAATCCACCCATGAATAGGGCCTCACCGCGGCGATTATCCCGGCAGGATCCCGAAGAAAGTGGCCAGGGTAATGGCACAGAAAGCGAGCAGAACGGTATTGGGCAGCCGTGCCCATATTTCTTCGATCACCGGATTCTGGGTCCGGGCTGACACGCCCAGGTCAAAATGAAGCAGCCGGTTCAAAAAGGAGGCATACTGGATATATACCGGCTTATCCAGTCCCATCTGGATCCGGATCACCTCCACATCCGCCGGAGATGCCATCTGACCGGCCAGCACCTGGGCCGGGTCTCCGGGAAGCATCCTGAGCATGATAAACAGCATCAGGGAGATTCCCAGGAGAACCGGTATAATGGCCAGTAATCTTCTTAACAGAAAATTGATCATGGGGAGGGCTTATTCCATGGTGATGTAAGTCGGGTAAAATTTTTCCGTGGGGGTCACCACCAGGTCTTTGATTTTGCTGGAATAGGCCAGAACAAATTTTTCCACATGGAGCCAGATCCAGGGACAGTCCTCCCAGACAATTTCGGAGGCCTGTTTCAGCAGTTCAAAACGCTTTTCAGGATCCTGGATTTTTCTGGTTTCCTTCATGAGTTCGTCATAAACAGGGTTGCTGTAGAACGCGGATCCCAGTCCCTTGGGGGGACTCACTTCCGTTGTAAACTGCCCGTAAAGGCCCATGTCCGCATCAAGAAACAGGGGGCCCCAGCCCAGAAGAAAGACCTCCAGTTCGGTTTCCTCTATCGGTTTCAGCAGGCCGGCAATATAGGTGGGCCAGTCATAGGTCCTTAATTCCACCTTGATACCGAGTGCCTGAAGATAGGCTTGGACGGTTTCAGATACCTGTTTGTCAAACAGATATCTGCCGTTGGGGGTTCTCATGTTGATGGTTTGGGAGAAGTCGAAATCAGCTTCTTTTAAAAGCTGTTTGGCTTTTTCCGGATTGTAGTCATACTGGTGATCCATTTTGGAGTATCCGAATACCATGGGAGATACCGGACCGTCCATGGGCTGAGCCGTGTTGAAAAGGATCCGTTCGACAATGGCTTTTTATCAATGGCATAGTTGAGCGCCTGGCGGACTCTTTTGTCTTTGGTTACGCCTTTCTGACAATTCAGGCCCATAAAAATCGTCCGGGTGTCCAGGGGCATATCCACCGTCACATCCGGGTGTGCTTTGAGCGCTGCCACGTTTGAGGGCAGAGGTTTGTAACAAATGTCGATTTCACCGGTTCTCAGCATGGCTTCACGGGTCGTGGCCTCGGGGATTATTTTAAAGGTCAGCTTGTCAACCGTGGGAGCTTTTCCCCAGTAGTTTTCATTCCGGGTTAAACAATGCGGTCCCCTTTACCATTCGCTGAGTATATAAGGGCCTGCACCCACCGGATGCTGGCGGACGTCTTCGCCGTATTTTCCAGTGCTGCCGGGCTGATGGCAGATACCAGGGCCATGGACAAGGTGGCATCCAGAGGAGCGAACGGATATTTCAAGTTCAATTGAACCGTGTAGTCATCTATTTTGACGGATTCTTTGACCATGGAAACAGCAAACCGCAGGGGAACTCTCATTTCAGGATTTAAGATTCTTTCCCAAGTCTGCTGGATCACATCGGCATTAAATGGGGCACCATCACTGAATTGAACGCCTTTTTGAAGGTGCAGTGTCCAGGTCAATCCGTCTTCCGAGACCTCATGTTTTGCAAGAAGTCTGGGATGCAGATTTCCAACAGGATCCTGAAAGTACATGTTGTCATAGATCAGATCACAAATATTCTGGAACAAAGTGGTGGTCTGCTCCTGCGGGTTAAAGGTGTCGGCATCCACACCGATACCGATTTTTAATTCCTTAATCTGTGCGGCACCGGACAACGGGACCGCCAGAACCATGAGCAGGGCAGTCATGACAGCGCAGGTAAAAAACCGCCGGAAATGTGTCATTTTTAATTTTTTTTTCATCGTTGCCTCTCCTTTTGTGAAAATTGATCTTTATGGTTCAAATGCTGCTTCGCAAATGCTCTGCCAAGCAACCCCTTGTCTGATGAATCATTTGGACGTCTTCTCATTGCCTGGTCTGCCAGCCGTTCAAACAAACCTTCCGTCTTTCATCACCCGGACAATCGCATCCTGCGTATTGAATATATCGATGTCATCCAGGGGATTGTCTTTGACCAGTACCAGATCCGCTGTTTTGCCGGGTTCGACCGTCCCGATCCGGGTTTCCATCCCCAGCACATGGGAGGCCGTGCCGGTTGCAGCCACCAGTGCTTCCATTGGTGACAGTCCATGCCTGACCAGCAGAGGAATTTCCATAAGGTTTTTGCCATGATAGTTGAACGGGGTTCCGGCATCCGTTCCCATGGCAAAGGTGACGCCGGCGGCATGGGCTTTTTTGATGCTTTCCCTGTGAACCGGGGCCACAATATCATTCTTTTTGACGGCCCAGGCAGGGATTCCGGCTTCCACCCCCATGGTTGAGATATGATACATTGCCGCAATGGTGGGAATATAGAAAACGGTGTGTTCCGTCATGAAGGAGATGATTTCATCGGTGAGATAGATGCCATGTTCAATGGAATCTATTCCTGCATGGAGGGCGGCCAGGATACCCTGGGTGCCCATGGCATGGGTGGCGGTTCGTTTGCCCGCTTTGTGAGCTTCTTCAATTCCGGCCTTCATTTCTTCACAGGTCAGTTGGGCACATCCCGGCTCCACGGAAGCGGTCAGAACGCCTCCTGTTGCCATGAATTTGATCTGGTCCGCCCCTGCCTTGATCTGCTCCCGGGCAGCCCGCCTGACCTCATCCGGTCCGTCCGCCTCCCGGCCGATAGGCCATCCGTGTCCACCGGTCATGCAGATCGGGCGGCCGGATGCCAGCACCCTGGGGCCCGGGATCAGGCCGGATTCAATGGCCTGTCTCAGCGCCAGATCAATGCCGTCTTTTCCCCCCAGATCCCTGACGGTTGTAATACCTGCGGCCAGGGTTTTCCGGGCGTTTTTAGCCCCTTTGAGGGTGGCGATGGCAAGGGGTTCACCGGCCAGGCTTGTGATGGGGTCCGGGCTGCCATCCATGGTCAGGTGGACATGGCAGTCAATAAATCCGGGAAAAAGGGTATCGTTCCCAATGGGAATCTGGAGGATTTCCTGTGAAAGTCCCTGGGTCGCATTTAATATTTCGATGATTCTGCTGTTTTCCACGATCACTGTGGCATGCTCCAGTATCGTTCCATTTCCCACAAATACCCGTCCGTCCACAAACGCTGTTTTCATGATTCTCCTGAAATGATTTTTTTTTGTCTTTTTGTCCCCAGGTTTTTTCAAAATCTTCGGCTCTGAATGCCCGTGTCAGTTCAAAATGTTTGACCATCAGTTGTTCTGCCTTTTCTGCCTGCCTGTGACGGATGCAGTCAAGGAACCGATGGTTGAAATCAATATCCAGCCGCATTTTTTGCGATCTTGCTGCCAGTTTTTTGCTATATCTTCAAATATTTCAGCAATCGCTTCCATGACGGCAACAAATAATTTGTTCTGGCAGGCCTTTGCAATGAGAACATGGAATTCAATGTGTCGGGCCACCCGGGTTCTGCTGAAAGCCAGGTCTTTTTCGCACAAGGTGATGTTGGCTTCCATGGCCTTCAGATCTTCTGTCGTTCTGAGAAGGGCCGCCTTTTTGATCAGGACCGGTTCCAGCGTCCGACGAAAATCGATAATTTCATCTTCTGTCAGGGTACCGAACTGGAAACAGGAAATCAGGGACTTCCCGACCCGGTTCACATCGGGTGCGGAAACAAAGTTTCCTCCGTACTTGCCCCTTGCTTTCCGGATCAACCCCCGCACTTCCATCTCCCGCAGTGCTTCACGCACAGCGACCTTGCTGACCTTGAACTGGGCCGCTATTTTTTCCTCTGTCGGCAGCTTTGTCCCCTGTTTCAGTGAACCTTCCAGGACGGCCTGTTCAATAACAGTGATTATTTGATCGGATATCCGATCTTTTTGAATGGAAGTTGTTTTGAAAATATTTTTCATGTTCCCCTTTTAATAAACTATAGTTAGTTTATTAGTTTTTTGTGTCAACATGAAAATCAAAATTTTTACCTGGAAGGCTTATTTTTTTGTCAGTGCCGCTGCAATGCCGCTGAATCAAGACAGCCCGGGGAATTTCTTAATGCCTTGAAAGATCCAATTTGCAAGGGCTCCATAGGGCGGGGTCAATGCAGCGGTGGATGACACCGGGGCCTGGTGGAACACCGGCCGCAGTTTGGAAAATTCCATGAACCCTTCAAATCCGTGGTAATGCCCCATACCGCTGTTGCCGATGCCGCCGAACGGCAGATCGTGCTGAGCCACATGCAGGGCGCAGTCATTGATGGTCACCCCGCCGGATCGGGTATGGTGAATGATCTGATCCGCAACCTGGCGGTTATGGGTAAACAGATACAGGGCTAAGGGTCTGGGATGGTCATTGATATGCCGGATGACCGTTTTCAGAGAAGTATAGGAAAGCACCGGAAGAACCGGCCCGAAGATTTCCTCCTGCATGAGCCGCATGGCCGGGACGGTCTCTGTGACGATCACAGGGGATATTTTTTTATGTTCCAAAATGGTGTCCGGACCGTCTAACAGAGGGAGCACCTTTGCACCCTTGTCATCTGCATCCGCCAGGATATCTGTGAGTCGGGAAAAGGCCCGGTGATCGATGATGGCGGTGTAGTCGGGCGAGGCGATATCCGGATATAGCTGCCGGGCCACCGTTTTCGCCGTTTGAATGAACGAATCGACACGGTTTTCCGGGACAAAGACGTAATCCGGCGCAATGCAGGTCTGACCGGCATTCATGAGCTTGGCGAACAGGATGCGTTTCACCGCGGTGGTCATATCGAAATCATCTGCCAGGATCACCGGGGATTTGCCCCCCAGTTCCAGGGTGACCGGTACCAGGTTGTCGGCTGCGGTTTTCATGACGGTTTTTCCCATTTGGGGAGATCCGGTGAACACCAGGTGATGGAAGGGCAGCCCGGAAAACAGGGTCGCAGAGACTCCGGGCAGAAAACGGACATACTCCGGACTGATTTTTGCGGAAAACAGGTCACAGAGCAGGCGGCACAGATGTTGAGACTGGGCCGCCTGCTTCACCAAGACCCGGTTGCCGGCAGCCAGGGCGCAGGTCATGGGGCTGACCGCCAGAAACAGCGGATAATTCCAGGGAGTAATGATCCCCACGACCCCCTTGGCCTGGGGAATGACCCTGTTTCTGCCGCCGACAAATATCATGGAAACGTGACGGCGCTGGGGTTTGATCCACTTTTTGAGTCGCCTTCGGGTATACCTCAGCCCCATGAGACTGGGTGTAATTTCAAGGATCCGGGTTTCGTGAAAGGACCGGTTTCCGAAATCCGTGTGGATGGCCTCACAGATGGCCTGATCGTTTTCCTTCAGAATGTCTTCGATGGTCTTGAGAAGTGTCAGCCGTTTTTTTAAGGGAATCTCCGGTTTTTCCAGACAGGACCGGGCCTGAAGGTTGAAAATTTCCAGGGTGCCGGCATCGGCGTCAGTCGTCGATGGAATCAAGTTGGTCATGGCCAGTTCCTTTTAAAAATTCAATTTGTTTCCAATGCGCATCTGTTTTTAGTATGACCGTTCGGCATTCAGATGTACAGTGTTTTTGAACGTTCCGATTAACCGGAGTTCGGTCTGGATCGCTGAAAGAATCGAACAAGAAGCAGAAAACCGCTCAGATTGACGTCCTGAATTTTTCCAGAACAAACAACTGCCCGTAGTCCATACGGATCTGGAACAGGTTCTTCAGTGCCAGACCCTTTACATGGCACAGGATCACCCGGATCACCCCGGCATGGGTGACAAAGAGCGGAGTGCCGGGTTCCTTCTGGAGACATTGCTTGAAAAAAGGCAGTGCCCGGTTTTGGAGGTCCAGAAAGCTTTCCCCGCCCGGGGGTCTGAAGGTGTCCAGGTGTTCTCCCCGCTGTTTGAACCCGGCCGGGTCCTGTTGTTTGATTTCCTCGAAGGTTCTGCCGTCCCATCGCCCCAGGTGAATCTCATTGAATGCAGGATGGCTGATGACGGTCTGACCTCCTGCGATGATCCCGGCTGTATGCCGGCACCGGGTGAGGCAGCTAGTGTAGATGGTGTCAATGGCCAGGGGGGACAGGGCCTGGTGCCAGTACCGGGCCTGGGAGATGCCGATGTCATCTAGGTCCGTGTCTGTGGTGCCGATGAACCGTTTTTCACCGGCGCCTGGACCCGCCCGTGCCGCAACAGCAAGACCAGGCCGTCAATCTGTAAGTATCTCTGTAATGGGTTGTCCGGCACAGGCTTCGATTCTGGCCTGTATGTGGCGTGTATTTTCATACCGTTTCCAGATGCTGGAGGTGGCCCAGGGGGTTTTTCAAGGCAGTCCCTGAACCGCTGGTGATAGTTGAAATCCAGGTGCGGGCCGCGGCAATCACCAGATCCACGTTCGCGGGATCGGACACGGCATGGGCCAGTTTCAGGGCGGTCATGGCCACCTGGGCCAGGTGATCCCGGATGGGGTGTTCCTCTGGCAGTTCTTGGTCAACAATGGACAGGCATTCTTCCCTGTCGGGGATGTCAAGAAATCGGGCTTTGTTTTGCACCCGTGCGTAGCCATCTCTATCATCCGCATCCATCAGAATGCCCCGGTCATGGACCGCCAGGGTCACGGTTCGGTCTGTTTCTGCCGCCATCAGGTCTCGGAGGGTGGCGGGTTCTTTCAAGGCCAGAATCCGGTCTTTGAGGTTACACGGCAACAGGGGTTTGAAGGCCGTCATCCGGGAGGAGAAGCCCGCTGCCAAGATGACGGCAGAAATACCGGATGGACGTAGCTGGCTCATCAGTCGTGCCCGGCCTCCGCCGACAGGGAAAAGACCGCTCCCGGCATGGAAAACCGGAGGCTATCCGCCCAGGTTGGGGTTGATAAATTCAATGATATCATTGTCGTCCACCGGGCAGGTGTCGTACTCCGCCGGGTAGATATAGGTTCTGTTTTTTTCCACCATCAGGTCCGGATCCCCCTCCTTTGCCCACTCAATCAGGCCGGAGATGGTCAGGCCGTCCGGAACGGTTTCCGTCATGCCATTCAGCTGGATGATCATCTCTGGTATTTTCGCCTTTTTTTAAAACTTTCCAGTCATGTTCCTCGCTCGTTTGGTCTGGGTACGTCCAGGGGGCGACTTCCAAGTTGCTCCCCTGAGTTGCTGTCAGGGTCGGTGGCCGGGGCTTGATCCGGCGTAGGCACGTTTAACGCAAATGTCTGCTCTCAGTTTATAGGCTGTCTGTTTAACGGTTCAGTTTGTTCGGTGATGGATTCCCGTTCAATTCATGGTTGGTTTGTCGTCAAATCTCTGCCACACGCCGGACAGGCAGGATTGGGGGTCAGGTCCATGCAGTGGCAGCGCATGTCCAGGCCGGAGATGTGCATCAGCCGGTTCTTCAGAGGCGTGCCGATATCCAGCAGCAGTTTCACGGTTTCCATGGCCTGGACGCTGCCGGCCAGTCCCGGGGCCGAACCGATCGCCCCGGTGGGCTGATCTGGTGCCGGGGCTTTCCCGGAAAAGATGCATTCAAAGCAGGGGGTCTGTCCGGGCACAAAACAGGAGATCATGGCATCGAACCCGCTGACCCCGGCGTACACATAGGGCAGGCGAAGCGCCAGAGAGGCCCGGTTCAGTACCCGCCGGGTGTCATAGGAATCACAGCCGTCCACAATGATATCCACATCTTCCAGCATGGCAGTGATATTGTCATGGGTGATCCGCTCGCACAGCCCGGTGACCTGGATACCGGGGTTGAACGCTGTGAGCCGGCCGGCGGCGGACACGGCCTTGGGCTGCCCCAGGGCCGTGTCCGCATGCAGGATCTGCCGGTTCAGGTTGCTGATCTCCACGGTATCATGGTCCACTATTTTGATGTGGCCAATACCCGCTCCTGCCAGGTAAAAGGCCGAGGCAGACCCCAGCCCTCCGGCCCCGGCGATCAGGACACAGGCCTTTGTCAGCTTTCCCTGACCTTTGGGACCGATTCCGGGGAGGATGGTCTGCCGCAGATATCTTTCATCACCGGCATCGGGCAGGCCCATCATGATCAGGCCGTGGCCTTGTTGCGTTCCCGGTATTCCTGGATGGCGTGGAATACCCGTTCCGGTGTCAGGGGCAGCTCATGGATCCGGACCCCTGCGGCATCGTATACCGCATTGAGAATCGCCGGGATGGTGGGCATGATGGCCCCTTCCCCCACCTCTTTGGCGCCGAACGGCCCATTGGGCTCATCGCTTTCCACCACAATGGTCTTGACCCGGGGCATGTCCATGGAGGTGACGATCTTGTATTCCGCCAGATCGTCGTTGAGCACCCGTCCCTGGTTGTCAAAGATCACCTCTTCATGCATGGCCTCGCCGATGCCCATGGAGATGGAGCCTTCCATCTGGCCTTCCACGGAGGTCATGTTGATGGCCTTGCCGCAGTCATGGGCGTCGGTGATCTTGTCGATGGTGACCTGGCCGGTTTCCATGTCCACCGTGACCTCTGCCACCTGGGCCGAACACCCATAGGCCGGGGAGGTGCCTACGGCCGCGCCCTTGAACTTGCCGCCCAGGGAATGGGGCTTGTATTTGCCGGTGCCCACAATGGAACCTCTTTCCAAAAATGCGATGCGGGAGGCTTCCTTGAAAGTGAGTCTGTCCGAATCCGGGTTGTCGGTCCATCCCCGGTGTTCCTTGATATACCGGGTCCTGAGACCGGAAAAATCCGGGGTGTCGCCGTCAAACTCGATAAACCCGTTCCGGATGTCCATTTTTTCGACCGGTACGTTCAGCTGTTCCGACAGCACTTTCAGGACCTGGTGCCGGACATTTTCCGCCGCCTCTTTGGTGGCATGCCCGGTCATCAGGGTCTGGCGGCTGGAATAGGCGCCCAAGTCCACGCCCATGTCCGTGTCCCCCGAGGCCAGCCGGACATTTTCCAGCGGGATGCCCAGGCTTCGGCCGCGATCATGGCAAAGGCGGTGTCAGACCCCTGGCCGATTTCTGCGGATGCCGTATATACCAGGGCGGTGCCGCCGTCTTCGGTGAGCTTGATCATCACGGTGCCGTGAAAGGTATCGGACCGGTAGATGGGATACCCCGCACCTGAAACAAAAAATCCGCAGGCCATGCCGATGCCTTTGCCCGGCGGCATATGGCCTTTCTTTTTGTCCCAGTCCGACCCGTTCCGCACCGCCTCGATGCATTCAGCCATGCCAAAGGAGCTCATGTTCAGGTCGTTACAGGTGGTGTCCCCGGTTTCCATCATGTTTTTGATCCGCAGTTCCAGGGGATCCATGCCGATCTTTTCGGCGATCATGTCCAGCTGCTGCTCGAAACAGGCCCGGGCGATGACCGCGCCGTGGCCCCGCTGGGCCCCGCAGGTCGGCTTGTTGTTGTACACCCGGTACCCGTCATAGCTCATGTTGGCCAGTTTGTAAGGGCCGCCCAGCAGAGACCCGGTGTAATAGACCGTGGCAATGCCGAAACTGGTGTAGGCCCCACCGTCCAGCCAGCATTCATGTTTGAGCGCCATGAGGGTGCCGTCTTTTTTGGCCCCTGTGGTGATGGTGTGGTGGAACCGGTGGCGGGCCCGGCCATACATGAACACCTGTTCCCGGGTGAAATTCATCTTCACGGGTTTCCTTGTCTTTTTCGCCAGCATGCAGCAGGCCAGTTCCATGGGGTTGGCGGCAGCCTTGATGCCGAATCCGGCCCCGACATAGGGCTTTTTCACCCGGACCCTTCCCACATCCATGCCTAAAACCATGGCCACGGTGCGCTGCACATAGTGGGGCACCTGGGTGGAGCTGGTCAGGGTGAGCACGCCGCGGTTGTCGTATTCGGCAATGCATCCCTGCATTTCGATGAACGCCCCGTCCTGGCGCTTGCTTTTCATTTCCGTGGTGATGACTATGTCGCTGTTTTCCAGGCCTTCGGCCACGTTGCCGAACTCCTGGTGAACCTCGGCACACAGGTTGCCTTTGAACTCGTCATGGAGCTGGGGGGCCCCGTCCTTGACCGCGTCTTCCACGGTGAACACCGCAGGCAGCACCTCGTATTCCACCTTGATCCGGGAGGCCGCCTCCAGGGCAATATCCAGGCTGGTGGCGGCCACGGCGGCAATCTCATCCCCCACATATCGGACCTTGTCCGCGGCAAACACGGTTTCATCATACCGGGCCGGACTGACCCCATACTTGACCTGGCCGGCCTCCTTTGCCGTGATCACCGCTTTGACACCCAGCAGTTTTTCCGCTTCCGAGGTGTCGATGGACAGGATTTTCGCATGGGCGTGGGGGCTTTGCAGCAGGACCCCGTATAGCATGCCCGGCACCGTGATGTCATCCACGAACACGGCCTTGCCCGTGGCCTTGTCCGGCGTATCGATCCGGTTGGCCCGGGTGCTGATTACATCATATGATTTCATGGTTTCCTCC
>LQAH01000160.1_pt1 | contig 20101 bp, 34 predicted proteins | sample 1535791 | NCBI WGS metagenome assembly LQAH01 (sample SAMN04331585, study PRJNA305678) | bioreactor metagenome | isolation source: bioreactor_4 inoculated with Wadden Sea sediment 2nd replicate of a... | place: Germany:Bremen
TGATGCTTTTTGAAATACTTATTGTAACACTTTATTATTATGCGGCTCAAGAAGTTTTAGGATTGTGATTAAAAATAAGAGCAGGATATCCCCCTGATGGTCCGCCGTTCCATAGAGAATAATCGCCTTTATCTGTCTCAGGTAAAAGAGTTGCCAGGTCCTGTCCCCTTAGCTGATAGGAATCTACTTCACCTTTCTGAAATTTAAGTATTTCAGCATTGCTGTCAGGGATTTGTGTCAGTACGATTTTATCAACATAGGGTAGAGAATTCCCTCTTTCATCCTTCATCCAGTAATTCGGATTCTTTTAAAACAAGTCTTTCACCCGGGCTGTTTGATTCCAGAAGGTAGGGTCCGTTTCCTACAAGCTGAGAAGGAGGAGTATCAATTCCCCAGAATTCCTTTACAGCGCTTTTTCCTTTTTTATATACCGGTTCCCATATATGTTTTGGAACAATATCACCTGTATTCACAACAAGCATCGGTGTTGCAACAATTCTGGGGAAATTATACTTAAAGGAAAGTTTATCAATTTTTTCTATAGTATATTTTCCATAGAACCGTCAGGCATTTTTATATCTCTGCCTTGAGAACCTACAGGATCAATTTCAGGATCAGATTCAATATAATTAAACCACCATAGAACATCATCGCTTGTCATCTGAACCCCGTCACTCCAGTAGATATTATTCCTCAGAGTACAGAAAAGCTCCATTGTATTGTTAACTTCATCAGTTTCAATTCTAAAGCTTTCTATAATATTTCCCTTCCATTCTCTGTCGATAGGATCATAATCAAATAGATAGTCAAGAATCAGTCCTGTTACTGTAAGATGTGTACCGTCAAGATTTGAAAAAGGAATTATAGCTTTTCGGATCTTCTGTATAAGTATCTCTCCATACACCGCCGTAGGTCCCGTTTTCCCATTTTAAAGGGATGGATGTAGCAATAGTTCCCGGAATAGATTTAACGCTTTGATCGCCTGACATTTTCATTCCATCGGGGTCAGAACAAGCAGTAAAAAGAAATACGGCTGATAATAATAAAACACTTACTAATGCTGATCTTTTTTTCATATATTGTTTTCTCCGCCTGATTAATATGACAATGTATAAATTGTCCAGATACAAAATATTTATTCAGACATTTTAAATGTGTCTGTAAATGTATATCTGGAAATATTATTATAAAATACAAATATATATATATTCTAACTTAAAAAATATTATTAAAGAACTCTTTTCTTTGCAGCATACCGTTTTTATTTGTAGAATCAGCTAATATCAGCTTAAGGCATAAGATCGGAATCAAGCAGTTTAAAAAAAATTAAATATCGGCTGATATATAAGAACTTACTATTGAAAGGTGCGCTGCTTTTATCATAAAGTCTTAACAGAAAATGATATAAAAACTTCAGAACTGATAATTTTTAATAATAGTTCTGCAGAATAAAACATTATAAAACGGAGTTTATTGTGGATGCGGAAAAATTAGCAAACAGCGGAATACTTGGAATTAAAGCTTATGTACCCGGGAAATCAAGAAAACAGGTAGAGCGGGAAATAAATCTTCCTGAAATACATAAAATGGCTTCCAATGAAAATCCCAGAGGCGGATCAACCAAGGCAAGAGAAGTTTATAAAGCGCTTGAAAAAATGCTCCATATATATCCCGAAATTTATAACCCCGAGCTTATGGAAAAGTTTGCAGAAAATCTCGGCTGCAAAACAGAGAACATTACAACCGGAAACGGCGGAGACGGAATTATATATAACTTCGGAATGGCTCTGATTGAGCAGGGTGATGAGGCAATTATTCCTGAAATTACATTTTCTGTCTATGAAACTATAGTGAGGATTATGAGAGGCCAGCCTGTCTTTTCAAAGATGAAGGGACACAGTATTGATCTTGATGATATCTATTCAAAAATTACAGATAAAACAAAGGTTATATATATTTGTAATCCGAATAATCCGACAGGAGAGGCGCTTCCTGTTGATGAAGTGAAAGCATTTATAAAAAAAGTACCTGAAAACATTATTATTTTCCTTGATGAGGCTTATATTGAGTTTACCGAAAAAGAATTTAATATTGATTCTGTAAAAATGATTACTAATGGACAGGACAACCTCTTTGTGTTAAGAACATTTTCAAAAATATACGGACTTGCAGGCCTACGAATAGGCTACGGAATAGGCTCTCCTGAAATAGTTGCTCTTGTTAACAGGGTAAAACCTCCTTTTGATGTTTCTGTAATTGCAGAAAATGCAGCTCTTGCAGCTCTTGATGATAAGGAATTTTTTGAAAGAACTGTTGAGGACACTTATAAGGAAAAACTTTACTACTACAGCGAACTTGAAAAAATGGGACTTTCCTATTACAGAAGCCAGACAAATTATATTCTGATTGATACTAAAAAAAGATTCTGTAGAAGTTGCAGACCGTCTTACAAGAAGGGGAATTATTGTGCGTCCTGCAAAAAGCTATGATTTTCCTACATGTATAAGAATTACAATAGGCGAGAGAAGGGAAAATGAACTTTTCTTTTCTCATTTTAAGGAAGTTCTTAAGGAATTGTAGATAATAAACAATATATGCAGATAAAGTTATATTTTTTTATTTGAGAGCTGTTTCTGATTGATCTTTAATCATCAGAAGCAGCTTTTTTATGTATACCCTTGAAGTTTTAAATTATTACGCTGATAATTATTTAGATATAATAATTATTTTCAGCACAGAAAAATATTAAAATTTTTAACTATTTATATGGATGGTCCTATGAAATACAGAAGTTTCCTGATAATTACACTTTTTCTTATTCTGACAGTATCTCTTCCTGCTCAGAACAGTAAAACAGATAAAGCATCTGCAGATACCGGTGAAAAGAAATCAGAAGGTATTATTATTGAACCAGATGTTAACTACTGGGGAATGAATGCTGATATATCAATATACGGAATTGAGCTGTTTGAAGATTTAAGCTCCAGGGTTCTTATATCAGGAGGTGCAGGATTAAGAAACATTGGATACTACCGCGATGATAATGATGAATTTATTGAGGAGGATGACGGAAGCTACGATATCTATTCTGATTTTACACATTTCAGGATACATACGAACTGGGGTATCGGTTTTACACAGGGAATTATCAATAATGAAGGCTGCAGAAACGATCTTGTCTATGCTGTTTTTAAATACCGGGGGATCCGGGAATGGAACCTTGAAGATGATTCAGTGAATCAGATACTTTTTAATTCAGTCCGGGAAGACAGCGACGGAATACTTCTGAATTCATTTATTGGAGCACTTGTTTATGAATGTGTTAAAGAAGATAAGAGAAGCGGTAATATAAAGGGTTTTACAGTGAAATTTCCTATGAAAGAGCTCCTGAATGGTTTTTTAATGATATTACAGGAGAGTCTGATTTTCATAAATATTACGGATCTTTTACTTTTTTATATTCCTCTTAATGATTTTTAGAAATAAAAAAAGATGAAGTTTGTTTCCGGCATTTATCTTGCTGACTGTTTTTCCGCAGATTTTGTAAATGGAGATAAAATACCTCTTATTGCAAGGCAGACTATGGGATCTCTGTCTCCGAAAAACGGACTTGGGGGTACTGTAAGGGGATTTGAAACCCGGAGATTTGACGGTGAGTTTACTGTATCAAATAACCTTGAAACACGTCTTACGCTTCCGGTAATTAGAAGCAGGTATTTTAGAGACGTTCTTTATTTAAGACAGGTATCTTTACTTTTTTGACTCAGGATATTATGATCTTCTTGATGGCACTGATGCAGGATATCTTCTTTCCTGCGGGGGTGGAGTTTTCGGTGATATTAACGGGGTTCTTCAGGCTTCTGCATTTCTCTCGTTTCCACTTGAAGGGGAGCGTCTGGATGAAAAGGCAATGGATTTTTCATTTAAGCCTTAATTTTCATTTTTTAAAATAAGAGATGTTTTAAATGAGACTTTTTACTGCTGTTGAAATTGATGATAAAAATAAAAAGAAGATTGCTTCAGCACAGGAACACTTCAAAGGTTCTTCATTCAGGGGAACATTTGTAAGGAAAGAGAATTTTCATGTAACTCTTAAATATCTTGGCGAAACAGATGCTCTGTTGATTAAAAGGATCTGTTTCGCCATAGACAGCGCTGTAAAAAATATTCCCTTCTTTAAACTGAGTACAGGATCTCCAGGGTATTTTAAAAGAAAAGACGGGCTTATTCTGTGGCTTGGAATAAACTCAGGATCAGAGGAACTCTGGACTATCAGTTCAAACCTGAACGAGGAACTTTATAAAACAGGCTTTAAAAAAGAGGATATACCTTTTACTCCTCACATCACACTTGCAAGGCGGCTAAAGCTTGCGGAAAAGCTTTGATATTATCTCTGAAAATATAAACAGCTCAAAGATTTCTCTGGATGTAAAAGCTGTTACGCTTTTTGAAAGCAGAAGAGATAAGGGGCAGCTTGTATATGAGCCGCTTTACAGATCCGGGCTTAATAAGAATATTTAGTGAACCCGGTACAGTTTTACTAAAGTAAAAGCCGCCTATAATGCTATCAGGCATTTCGAGAAAGTTTATTCCTGCCGGTGCTTGTTAATTGCCTTATCATAATACTGAAAATGTAATTGCTTTTAAAATTTTTAATCAGCCTTATATATTTATTTTTTTATTTTAGCAAATATGATAACCATCCTCTTGAAAGCAAATATAAAAAAGTTATTGTTGTTATAAAAACCGGAACAGGATATAATTTTTATATATAACTAAAAGGAGAAAATTATGAAAAAATAACTCTGCTTATTGTTCTTGTTCTGCTTGTTTCAGCAGTAATGTTTACAGGCTGTAAAAAAGAAGCTGAACTGGGATCAGAGGAAAATCCTGTAATCTGGTCATTTGTTCCATCAGGGGAAATGGAAAGAGTTGCGTCAGGTGCTCAGGAAGTTGCTGATCTGCTGCATGACAAAACAGGGTATTACTTTAAAACTAACGTAGCTACAGAATACGCAGGTGTAATTGAAGCGCTTTCTGCTGACCCTCCTGCTGCTCATATGGCATCACTTGCCACATTTGCCTATGTACTTGCAGCTGAAAGAGGCGTTGCTGATGCAAAACTTGTTTCTGTAAGATACGGAACACCTACATATAACGGTCAGATAATTGTAAGAAAAGACAGCGGTATTACAAGTCTCACAGATCTTAAAGGAAAATCATTCGGAAGACCTGATCCTCTTTCTACAAGCGGCTGGATTATTCCAATGCTTTCATTAAGAGGCGCAGGTATAGATCCTGATAAAGATCTAAAAAGAAGTTATTGATGCAGGAAGCCATGATGCTGTTGTTTCTGCTGTTTATAACGGCGATGTTGATGCAGGCGCTACTTATGTAGATGCAAGATCAAGAGTTGAAAAGAACTTCCCGGATGTAATGGAAAAAGTTGTTGTAATTGAAGTTACAGCAGATATTCCTAACGATGGTGTACAGTTTATTCCTTCAATGACTGAAGAAATGAAAAAACAAAATTTCAGATGCATTACTTGAAATTGCTGCATCTGAAGAAGGCAAAAAAAGCTCTTAAAACAGCTTATCAGTGGAATGCTCTTGAAAAACATGATGATACATTCTACGATCCGTTCAGACAGGTTCTTCAGGCTGCTGGCTTAAGTATTGATGAACTAAATAAATAATATAGAATTATTTTTATAAAGGGCCCGCATAAAGGGCCCTTTTAGATTAATTTAAGGGATAGAAAACAGATGCTTGAAATTAAGAATCTATCAAAAACTTATGATGACGGGACAGAAGCCCTTAAAAATGTCAGTTTTAAAGTAGAAGAAGGTGAGTTCCTTGTCATAATCGGGCTCAGCGGTTCTGGGAAATCTACTCTTCTAAGATGTATTAACCGTTTGATTGATCCGACATCAGGAGATATTATCTGGAACGGAAAGAATATTGTTGAAGCAAACAGCAAAGAGCTGAGAAAAGTCCGATCTAAAATAGGGATGATTTTTCAGCACTTCAATCTGGTAAAGAGGTTAAGTGTTATCAACAATGTTCTGTCCGGCAGACTCGGATATGTAAGTACATGGAAAAGTCTATTCTACAAATTCAGCTCGAAAGACAGGAGCGATGCCTATGCTGCGCTTGAGAGAGTCGGAATAACTGACCAGGCTCTTAAAGAGCGGATGAACTTTCCGGAGGTCAGCAGCAGAGAGTAGGTATTGCACGTGCTCTTATGCAGAATCCTGAGATTGTCCTTGCTGATGAACCTGTTGCAAGTCTTGATCCGGTTCTGGCACATACTATTCTGGGATATCTTGAGAAAATGAATCAGGAAGATAAAATAACAGTTCTGTGCAGTCTTCATTATCTTGATCTTGTTCAGAGGTATGCTACAAGAGTAATTGGTCTTAGAGACGGCGAGGTTGTATATACCGGAACAGGTGAAGATATAAGAAAATGACAGATGATGAGTTTAAGGAAATATACGGCGAAGATGCTGAAAGAGTAAGCGCCGGAAGCATCGGGGGAGGGGACATCAATGAATAGAACAGCAGGCGCAGTTTTATCCCTTATCCTGCCGGGTCTGGGACAAATCTACAGGAAACAGTTTCAGAGAGGTATTCTGATACTTCTTTCATTTACCAGTATTACAGGGCTCTTTATATGGAGAGTCTCCTTATTAGCACACAGATACTCAGGATTCATGCCGGTCCTTAAAAAAGCTTTTTCCAGAAGTCCGTTTTTTATAGGCTTTTTAATTATCTCAGTTCTTGGATTGTGGGTATGGATTGTGCTGGATGCATACAAAAAGACACAGATAAGAAAAGACCCGGAATATTTTTATGGTTTCTTGTTGTCTTCTTTTCTCTTGGATGGCAGATAAGCGAGATAGATGTAGTTAAAGCTGTAAGAGAATTACCTGATGCATGGGCTCCTCTTTCCAGGGTTCTCTGGCCATGGGAGGCAGCATATACATATAATACCGTAGAGTTCGGAGCCGGTGCTGATATTGTTATAGATGATAATAAGAATCTTCCCCCTATACCCGAGCAGAAAGAAGGTGAGCCGTATATAAAAACAGTTCCGCGGTGGGGTACACTTTCCACTCTGGATGAAAATAATGATCTTGTAAAAGGATCTCAGATAACAATAATCGGCAGGGGATTCCATCCTGACACAGAAGCTCAAATATGGTGGTCTGATGCAATAGGCAATGAATTCAGACCCAGATGGGATGGTGAGTATCTAACTGTTATGCCTGACAGTGACGGGAATTTCAGACAAAATGGTCCTCCCTTATAGACTTGTTCCGCCAAGTGCAACAGGTGTACAGATGCATAGAGTTGAAGTACGGCAGGTAAGTCAGGTAGGCGGACCAATACCTTCTGATCCTCTTAAACTTACAATTGCAAGGATGATAGAAACAATATTTATGGGAATGATGGCGACACTATTCGGTATTGTTCTCTCAATACCTGTAAGTTTCTTGCTGCCCGCAACCTTATGTCGGGGTCCTGGATTACTCTTACAATCTATTATCTGACAAGAACTGTGCTTAATATAATCAGATCAATTGAACCTCTTATATGGGCATTGATTGCAGTAGTCTGGGTAGGGCTTGGTCCTTTTGCCGGAATTGTTGCACTTACTGTTCATTCGATAGCAGCTTTAGGTAAGCTTTATTCTGAATCTATTGAGGGAATTGACCGGGGACCTATTGAAGCGATTCATGCGGTTGGAGCTAACAGACTGCAGACTATAATGTTTGCAATTGTACCGCAGATGATTCCTCCTTTTGTTTCTTTTCAATATACAGATGGGATATAAATGTGCGGATGTCTACTGTAATCGGTCTTGTAGGAGGCGGCGGTATCGGTTTCCTCCTTGTACAGTATATCAGGCTGCTTGACTATAAAGCTGCAGGAATAGCAGTCTGGTTTTATTGCTGTTACTGTTGCAATACTTGATTATGTGAGTTCGGAAATCAGACAGAAATTTGTGTAAATATATTTTTTGATAAACATTTTTAAAATCCGTCAATTGTGACGGATTTTTTTAAAACTGCTGAAAATGAAATATAAATAGTTTAGAATAAATAAGAATTAATGGATTATAAAATCTGCTTATTTAATTAAAAGTAATAAATCTATTATAAATATAAGGAAATTAAATTGATACAGCATCCTAAAATGATTGAATTTGACAATAAACTTAAAGATATATTTAATATTGTTGATGATTTTCTTTGAGGATAATTACGGTGATCTTTTTCCTCTTCATCCTGCCAGAGCCAAAAAGAGGTCAAAACTTCCAATAAGTCTCATGACGGTTTATTTTCTGTAACCTCGAGTTTTACTACAGGCATAGGTTCTGAAAAAGGTAAAGGTTATGCAGTTGCAGTAAGAATTGCAACTCTTAAAAAAAGTTGATAAGACTTTAAAAGAAAAAAATTGAAAAATGAAAGTTATTGAACTGATAGACAAGCTTCTTGATAAGAAATTTACAGAGCGTGAACTGGATGTTGTAAAAGACGGCAATGTAATTAAAATATTCGGTGACTTAAGTCTGGGCAACCTATAATTATTAACAGTGCAGGTTTCTCAGATTAAAGTGCAAATATATCTTTGAAACTCTTAATCATCTGTATTCAAGTTTATTACAGTGTTAATTTTTGATTAGCTAATCCTTAATACCTATTAAATCAGTTTTTCCGGTTTTTATAAACAGAAACAATGCTTCTGCGCAGATTGAAACAGTATAGGAAACAGCAGCAAGAACTGCTCCTTTTAAATTAAAAAACAAATTAAGTAAAAGTACAGAACTGCAGAGAGTAATAAAATTAGTAAATACTGCTGATGCAAGATTTACAGTTGTCCCTTTTTTAATGTTGACAGCTCTCAGCCATGCAATTAGTCCGGTAATCAGGGTAAGTACCATAAGTATGGTCAGCGGCAGCATTGCTAAATCAATAAGTTCATTCTTTAGTCCCATAAGATCTTTTAAAACCAGATTTTTCAGCGGTGAAAAGATTACTGCTGTATAAAAAAGCAGAGTAAACAGGGAAAGCCCTGTAACAAATCTCTTAAGACGGGGAATATTTTTCCTATTCTCCATAAGGCTTATTGCTGTTTCTTGAAATGACAGAGGGAAGCCCTGAAATAGAAACATAAAAGAAATTATTACAGGCCATGCTGCTAGCGATTCAAGGGGATCATCTGCTCTTCCTATACCTGCTGTAAGTACAGGGCGGTTTGCCATTGTAATAAAAGAAGTTAAAGCGAGCGGGATATAAAAGATAAGAAGTTTTTTATAAGCTATTGCCGGTTGCTTATTCTCTGAAATCTTCATGGATCTGATAGTTTTCCGGGCAAAAGCGCTGCAAATAAAGCGCCGCCCATAACACCAAGTGTAAGCGATACAGCTGCGATAAGTGATCCGGGTATTAGGCCTGTGTAAAACCTATAATTACAACACCGCAGGTAACACTCATTCTAAGCAGCATGGATAATGTCACAGAAACTGTTCTTCCGTTTTGTATAAGGACTCCCTGCCACATTCTTCTGTAACCGATTGATGCTGTCCATGGAAGCATGACTATAAATGCTTTCTGAGCTGCCGGGATAAGATAACTGTCAATATTCAGAAGATTTGATGCGATAAAATAGAATACCGGCGGTAAGGCGCATATTAAATGTACAAGAGTCAGTATTACTGCTGATGCATGCATGAAATTAAGCAGCCTTTTATAATTACTGTAATGAGTAGCCACTGCAGTAGCTGCAGACAGCATCTGTATTATCGGTCCTTCAATAATAAGCGCAAGAGAAAATACAACACCGAAAACTGCAAGATTTTTCTTTTGGATGCGGCATTCTTGCAACAAATGAATTTATAACAGGCATTTCAAGAGCCATTACAATCCACATAAGGGCTAGAGGTATCCAGAATTTAATTATACCGGTGTATGTTATTTCCTTTTTCATTTATCAAGTAATAACTTAAAAATAAAAAATATAATAGTACTTTCAAATACAATATAACCCTCCTTTTTTGAACTTATGTAAAAATATGAGTCAAAATGATACAATTATTAAGGTGATTTATACCATGTGTTAAAAAAGAAACACAAAGCTTTGATTTTTAATATCAGATAAAAATATTGAAAACTATATAAATCTTTATATAGTAAGGAAATAATAATATTGAGATAAGTTGGCACACTTCATGCAATAGTATTAATGAAAATGATAATAATTTAAGGAGGTTCATGAATATGAACAATTTAGTAACTTATAGAAGACCTGCAGCAGGCAGACTTAATCCTGTATGGGATAATTTTTTCAGTTGACTTTTTGAAGATAATTATACTAACTGCAGCTGCAGTAAACCTTCAGCAAAATGTAAAAGAAAACTGAAGACAGTTTCAAATTTGAAATTGATCTTCCCGGATTTAATGAGGATGAACTTGATGTAAGTGTAGAAAAGAATGTTCTTGGAATTAAAGCTGAAAAAAAGAAAGTTGTAAAAGAAGAAGCTTCAGAAGAAAAATCAGAAGAAAAAACAGTGAAAAGCTTCTTATATCTGAACGCTATCCCGGATTTTCAGAAGCTTTCTGCTTCCTGAAAATGCAGATACAGAAAAATTGAAGCTAAATATGAAAACGGAGTTCTTTATCTTTCTGTAGAAAAAAAGGAAAAAGAGCTGCCTAAAAAAATAAGAATCAACTGATAGTATTAAAATATATTTCCTCCTATTTCAGAGCAGACAGATATATAACTGTCTGCTCTTTTTTCTGCACAATTTAGTAATTTATAGTTTAAACAGCTGAAAAGTTGAATTTATGCATCTTTTAAAAGATATTCTTTTTAATATTATGATGAAAAAGCAGATAAAAACAAAAAATATTTGATTTACAAATTAATACATAATATCTTGAATATATAGGATGTTTTATTATACTTCATTTGCTTTTCATATGACAGTTGACTGACATTTATAATAAATCTGTCGACATTCTGATATATATAATTCAGGAGATTTTTATGGGGAAAAGAATAGGGTTTATCTCATTCAGGTTTGCAGGAACAGACGGTGTTTCTCTTGAAACAGAGAAATGGGCTGATGTACTTAAGGCAGACGGGCATGAATGTTTTTATTTTGGAGGTGAACTGGATACAGCTGAAGATAAATCAATGCTTGTTGAAATTACCCATTTTAAGCATCCGCTAATAAGAGAGCTTAATTCACATATTTTTGATCATACAATCAGAAAAAGAAAACTTACAGATCAAATTCATGAGATAAGAGATGAAATAAAAGATAAACTTTATGATTTTGCAAATCAATTCAAGCTTGATATGATAATTCCGGAAAATATACTTGCTATTCCTATAAATATTCCTTTTGCGCTTGCTGTTACAGAATTTATTGCTGAGACCGGAATTCCTGTCATTGGACATCATCATGATTTTTTCTGGGAGAGAAAAAGATTTTTGCGAAACAATGTGTGGGAGTATCTCAACTGCGCTTTTCCTCCGCATTTAAGCAGTATGCATCATGTCGTTATTAACTCATCAGCACAGAACCAGCTTGCATTACGAACCGGGATATCTTCAACACTTATACCAAATGTTATGCATTTTGAAAATCCGCCTCCAGGGCTGATAATTATACAAAAACCCTGCGGGAGGACCTTGGACTTGAAAAAGATGAACTTTTATTTCTACAGCCTACACGTGTTGTTCAGAGAAAAGGTATTGAACATGCAATTGAGCTTGCAGCACGGATGGACAGAAAATGTGCACTTGTTATTTCACATGCTTCAGGAGATGAAGGTTATGAATATCAGAACAGGGTAAAGGATTTTGTAAAACTGATGAATGTCCGGGCAATTTTTGTAGATGATATTATCAGTGACAAACGAAGGTCCATAAAAGAGGACGGCAGAAAGGTCTATAAACTGGAGGATGTATATCATTATGCAGATCTTGTAACATATCCCTCAGTTTTTGAAGGTTTCGGGAATGCATTTTCTGGAAGCTATATATTATAAAAGACCGGTATTTGTTAATAATTATTCTATTTATCATTTTGATATTAAACCAAAAGGATTTAAAGCTATAGAAATGGATGATTTTGTTTGTGATGATACAGTATTTAAAATAAACAAGGTTCTTAATGACAAGGATCTGCAGGATCATATGGCGGAAAAAACTATAGACTTGGTCTTAAATATTATTCATACGGAGTAGTAAGGAGATCACTTAATCAAATTATGGAAACAATCTGGGGCTGTAAATAGAATATGTAAAACTTGCATTGCCGGTAATATAAAGTTTTTTCAAGAAATATTTTCAGAACTAGAAGAATAAAAAGCCGGAACGTAAATGTTCCGGTTTTTTTATTCTTCTATTTATTAGATTCTGCTGTATCTCTTCCAAGTTCAATATATTCATCAATATTTGCTTTCATGTTTTCTAGTTCTTCATCTGTAATTTCACGCACTCTTTTTGCCGGACTTCCTATAATAAGTGATTTAGGAGGAATTCCTTGCCTTCTGTAACAAGAGCTCCTGCTCCGACTACTGAGTTTTCACCGATAACAGAATTATTTAACAGTATGGCTCCCATACCTATAAGGCATCCATCTTTAACTTCTGTTCCGTGAAGAATTACTCCATGGCCGACAGTAACGTTGCTGCCTACAATACACGGAAGATCATGAGCTACATGGAGCACAGAATTATCCTGTATATTTGTATTATCACCAACAACAACAGGAGCAATATCTCCCCTCAAAGTTGAGTTGTACCAGATATTTGAATTACTGCCCAGCTTAACTTCGCCTATTATATCAGCGCTTTCAGCGATAAAAACAGCCTTTTCTACATCAGGTATTTTATCTTTATATTTGTAAATCATATTAAACCTCCATAGATTATGAATAATAATATCAGACAATATGTAAAAAATAAATATTTCCTATTAAATAAAACAGATGCTTGTGTTAAAATTAATGCATGAGTTCAGATAAAGTTATAGCAGTATCACTATCCTCAATTCTTGTTCTTGCTGTCGGATTTGTATTAAGCATTGCAAAAGGAATTGTAATCCCCATGATTGTAGCTCTTTTATTTGCATTTATGCTGTATCCGGTAATCAGATTTCTAACTAAGGCCGGAATGCCGAGGCTTTTCGCTATCCTTATTGTCCTTAGCGGTCTTTTTCGGTTTTCTTTTATCTGGTTTTTTTTAATTCTGTACAGCAGTATTAATGCATTTATTAATCAGTATCCATGGTATCTCGAACAGTTTAAAGATATTTACAGTGATTTTTCTTTTCAGATAATGCAGAGATTTAATATATCAACTACCGATTTTCTCCTCGAATATGACTGGGGTAAGGTTGCAAGAACTTTTCTTCTTTCAATTTCAGATGCACTTACTTCAATGATTGGCTATGTTTTCATCGTAATTTTAATTCTTGTGTTTTTGTTTCTTTGAATTTCCTGTTTTTAACAGAAAAACTTAAAAAAGCATATCCTGTAAAAACAGGTAAAAGATTTATCATCGTAATTGAACATATTACCAGACAGATAGGAAGATATCTTGTCGTTAAAGTTATAATAAGCTCACTAACCGGTTTTTTTGTATGGATGCTTCTGTTTTTTATGGGAATAGATTTTCCTCTGGTCTGGGGTGTCCTTGCATTCTTCCTTAATTTTATACCTAATATCGGATCTACAGTTCTTGTTGTTTTTGCCAGTATTCAGGCTCTTGTACAATTTTATCCTTCTATGGGAATGTTTGTGGCAGTTCTCATTTCAATGCTTGCAATACAGATAGTCTTTGGAAATATCCTGGAACCAAATATTCAGGGAAACAGCCTTAACTTAAGCCCTGTTGTTATTTTATTCTGCCTTATATTCTGGGGCTGGTTGTGGGGAATAGCAGGGGCATTGCTGTCAGTTCCTATAACTGTTATAATTAAAATCGTCTGCGAAAACATATCATTCTTAAAACCTGTCAGCATTATGATAGGTACAGGCACCAAGAAAAAAACAGGAAGGATTAATTAATGGACAGAAAAGAATTCTCACCGGTGACAGACCTACCGGAAACTGCATTTAGGTCATTATGTGGGATCTCTTAAAACAGAGTTGCGCTGCAGGACAGTTATGAATGTTTTTTATAATTGCCGACCTTCATATGCTGACAACAAAACCTACCAAAGAGGATATATTCAAGATAGCAGAAAACGCAAGACATCTTGTTCTTGATTACCTTGCATGCGGAATTGATCCGGCAAAATCAACCATATACCTTCAGTCAGCTGTACATGAAGTTTATGAAATGGATCTTATATTTGAAATGCTTGTTACAGTACCAAGACTTAACAGAGTACCTAGTATAAAAGATATGGCAAGATCTGCAAATCTTACAGAAATTCCTTTCGGCCTTTTAGGATATCCTGTGCTTCAGGCTGCAGACATTCTTATGCCGAGAGCTCATCTTGTACCGGTTGGTAAGGATAATGAATCTCATGTTGAGCTTACAAGAGAAATTGCAAGAAAATTCAATTCTTTATATGAAGAGGTTTTTCCTGTTCCGGATGCAATGATCGGAGATGTTCCTACTCTTGTAGGAACTGACGGTAATGCTAAGATGTCAAAATCACTGGGGAATACAATTATGCTTTCCGATGATACAAAAACCGTTATAAAGAAAGTTAACGGCATGTATACTGATCCTAACAGAATCAGGGCTGATATTCCGGGTAAAGTTGAAGGTAATCCTGTATTTATCTATCATGATATTTTTAATAATAATAAAGCTGAAGTTGAGGATCTTAAAGAAAGATACAAAACTGGTAAAGTAGGGGATGTTGAAGTTAAACAGAAACTTGCTTCTGCAATTAATGAATTCCTTGATCCTATAAGAGACAGAAGACAGATGTATGAAGAGCAGAAGGGATTAGTAGATGAAGTTCTTTTTGACGGAACAATGAGAATGAGACAGGAAGCTGCAGTTACTCTTAAAATGATGAAAAAATCAATGGGACTTTCCGGTGTATGGAATAAGATCAGCAGAAAAGCTGAAGATGTTAAAAAGAAAAGAGAAAAAAACAAATAATCAAAATATTATGAATATAAAGGGCCTGCTTAACTGGATAGAAACTCATCAATCTATTCTTGTTAATGCAGGTCTTTTTCATTAATAACAGTTATTTGTGCAGCTGTTGCAGTTCCTTTTATAATAAATATGCTGTCTAATGATTATTTTATTAAAAATAAAAGACGAAGCAGCATTGAAACTGCCAATCGTTTGATACTTTTCATAATTACTTCAATAATGAAAAACCTTATAGGATTACTTTTATTTCTCTCCGGATTTTTAATGCTGTTTGTTCCAGGACAGGGACTTCTAACTATTTTTATTTCTTTTTGTTTATTGATTTTCCCGGTAAGTGGAAATTTCAGCAGAAGATAGTAAGAATTAAAAAAATACATGAAGTATTAAACTGGATTAGAAAAAAGGGCGGGAAATCTGAATTTATTATACCTGAAAGATAAGAATAAAAAGTTATATATTATTTTAATTGACAGCTAACATTTCTTTTTTTATCATTAAATATCTTAAGTAACTTTTTGGAAATAAAAGGTAAAACATTTAAGAGTTTAAACAGTTTTACTTTTAGGAGTTATAGAAAATGAGAATAAAAACAAATATTTTACTGATTATGGTTTTTATACTTTTAACACCATTTGTATTTGCTAAATCTGATCCCAAAGAAGATGCGGAGAATGATAAAAAAGCAATGGAACATTTTTTTACGTTCTGAAGTTGTTGCCGGTTTTCATAAAAATGCCTACGCTTATGCTGTGTTTCCGACAATAGGTAAGGGTGGTCTTGTTGTTGGAGGGGCTCATGGTAAGGGGCGTGTTTATAGAAACGGAAAAAAACCGGAGATGTTTCCATGACTCAGGTCAGTATAGGTCTTCAGGGCGGCGGACAGGCATACAGACAGGTAGTTTATTTTGAAAATAAAGAGGCCTATGAAAGATTTACAGATGGTAAGTTTGAGTTTTCTGCACAGGCTGAAGCTATTGTAATTACAAGCAGCGCCAGTGCAAGTACAGGAACTGAAGGAAATTCAGCAAGCGCAGATGAAGCGCAGGCAAAAACTGATTACTATAAGGGTATGATAGTTTTACTATGGCAAGGGCGGTCTTATGTATCAGGCATCTATAGGCGGGCAGAAATATAAGTTTAAAAAAGGAAAATAGATTTCCTGACTGAAACAATATATATGTTTTTCATATTTGCAGAATTAAAATTCCGGATATGAAAAACATAATTATTTTATTCGATCTGCATAAGCACTTCTAAGTCTACAATTGTTACTTGTGTTACTGTATCTTCAGTTACAGAAAACGGTTCAGGACTTAAAAAAACGATATCTGTTTCATTAGTTGTATTTACATAATTTGCAATAACAAGATATTCATCATCTACCTTGATATTATCAAGTATAAGGTTCACAGTATCTCCATCTATATCATCATTTATGGAATATCTGAAAGTCCGGAAGTAAAAATAACTTGCAAGTTCTTCAGGATTCTGAGCATCTTCCATATTTACAAGGTCATCCATAGTAAGTACCCACACATAAAGAATATAATCATCAGGTGCTTTTGTCAGTTTTTCAGGATGCATGAATGTTTATTTTAAATGAATTTAATGTATCAGGTGATTCAGCAGATGAAATATAGCATGAAGAAAATGAAAGCAGTATTATTACAGGCAGGAATAAAAATATAAGATATCTATTTTTCATAATTAACTCCTTTTTCATTATTCCATCATCTGCTGCCACATGAATATCAGCTCAATAAATCCGTATTTCTCCTGAAATGTAGAATCCGGAATAACCGGCTCAGCACCGATCTGTGTTGACGGTGAAACAGTGAATTCAGAAAGTGTTGAAGAAGCAGCATCTTCTGGTGCTTTATATCCGCCTCCTGAAACGGAGGATTTATTACCTTCTTTTAGTGTTACTTTCTGACCAAGTTTATTTGTATAGGTAATTGTACCAGATTCAACTTCAAGAGTTCCAACTCCTGCATCAAACTTTGTTCCTCTAACAGCAGCTGTTGAGACAGGTGTTCTTATTGTGAAATCATGTCTTAACCCTTTTGATGTTTTCACATCTGCTTTAATTCTTCCGAGTTTTAAATTTAGATTTGTTTTTACTGTATTATTTTTACGAAGAAGTTTATCAATGCTCATTCTTGTGAGCTGTTTAATAATTATTTCAGAGCTATCAAGTTCTATTACTGCAATTGATTTGAAACCTGTGGAAATGGCTGTTCCAGGAGGAATCTGCATCCCTTTTTCTGCCTTAATCCATTTTGATTGGGCATTCTTAATCTCTACTTTCCCCTGAATCTGTTTAACTGTAGGAATATCGGCAGTAAAGCTGTAAACGGCAGGCAGGAGAAGAAAGAGAATAATTGTAATTCTCATATATTTCTCCATGTTACAATTTTTAAATTAATTTAATTTTATTTATTATAAAACCTTTTATACAGGAATAAAGAGATCAATTATTCGTTTTCAGCTGTTTTTCAGTTTTTTATGATATCTATAGCACTTGGAGGACATCCTTTTACATAAGTATCGAAGTGTTTGCAGCAGTCTCCTATTCCGATACAGTTGCCGCAGGATTTTTATGCTTATAATATTGACCTATATATATTTTTTATCCAGGGATTCAATTTCTCCGCTTTCTCTTAAGCGGGAAAGGGCATGAACAAGACCTGCAAAGCATGCAGAGCATGCGCTTTTTCTGTTACATATTTTGAAAAGTTAACACTTGTAAGATGTTTATGTTCAAATGAAACTTCTTTGCTTTTATTAATCTCAATTATATCTGCATTATCAAGATCTGCAGATCCTACTTCAAGCTTTTCCGCTATTTTAATATATTCAATTTCATATTTGTCATAGCCCATTAAAGAAGCGCAGTATGAATCAACAAGCACAGGATCTCTTCCTGCAATCATTCTGTTCATATTTATAGGAGTTCCGCCCTCTTCAAAATCAAGATCTCCTATTATCCCGTCAACTATTATAAGATTTGTTTTTATAATTTTATTAAGATGAGCTACTGGATTATGAATACCAAGAGTATGATATCTTCTTTTTTTCTGTGTTAGGAATGCAGCCTTTTCATATTTTTTAAGTGATACTGTCATTTTTGTCTGACAGTGTCCTTTAAGTACAGGAACATTGATCATGTATTCAACTTCCAGAGCTTTTTGACAGACAAAATAGGTGTGTTTATCAAGATTTACTGTTGTACCGGTATCTTTCTGAAGATCGACAAGTTCAATATCGTGTTTTTTGCAATTTTTTCATAGCCGCAGATTCTGAATGCACGGGAGGTTTTATCACCTACCCAGGAACCTTCAAGGATTATAATATTGTTGTGACCCTTTTCTTTAAGATAGCTGATAATACCGTCAATTATCTGAGGATCTGTTGTTGCTCCGCTTGCAGAAGGTTTCGCTACAACAAGGTTCGGTTTAATACCTATAAGCGCATTTTCCGGAATTTCAGATGCAATATTCATCTGCTGCATAAGAGACTGCGCCATTTCTTTTCCGTCGCTGCCGTATTTAATGTATATACTTTTTTCCATTTAAAGCTACCTCTGCATAATACTTTAGTTTGTGCTGTAAAATTATTAATGTAGATTTACCTATATTGATTATCGAGCGGCCGGTTCATAAAGTAAAATAAAATACTTTTTTTATTTTTTTTTATGTAAAAAAAAGCAGCAGTTCTGAAGTCAAACTGCTGCTTTTTTTAATAATTATGGTTCCTCCATCATTGGCAGTTTCATTTAGTTGTTAAATAAGTTGTTTCATTGTCTTTAACAGAAAAGGGTTCTGTATTCATAAAATATTTAATAAATGAGACTTCTCCATCATACCCATAATATTTTATTATAATATATAAATTATCACCTTCTGGAACTTTATCAAGGGTCAAAAGATATTGTTCTCCTCCCCATTCTGTAATCACTGATGATGTAAGAATCTTATCCCTATAATAAAGCACAATTTCATCATCCTCAGTAATATTTTGTGGATCTGCTATATTACCACCTGCAATAATGACTTCAAAACCCGGTGTTCCTGCAGGTACCGATTTTTGTATTAATACATCAATAGGGATACCAACAGATATATTTCCAATACCATTATCTGTTTCAGAACTTATGTAACAAGAGTTAATAGTAAAGGATATGACAATAATTATTATAAAATATCTAATTTTAAATTTCATATTATTAACCTTCCTGTCCTATAACGGTAACTTTCACTGTTCCATTCCCAACAGTATTGATATTCAGTGTATTAAATATATCTCCCGCTTCATCTAATGCTGTAGTTGATAAAACATTAAATGCTTCATCAATTGCTTCAGTTATATCAGTAGGTGAGCTGAACCCTGCTCCACTCAGCTGTGAGGATGTACCACCTAGAACTGTAACTTGCTGTCCAATTTTATTGCATATCTTATACTGCCACTCACAACATCTAATGTCTTTACACCGGACTCAAAGACTGTACCTCTTACAGCTGCTGTAGATACAGGTGTCTTAAGTGTAAAGTTGTGCTTTAGTCCCTTTGCTGTTTTTACATTAGCCTTTACTCTTCCAAGCCTTAAGTTAAGGTTTGTCTTTACTGTATTCCCGGATTTTGAAAGCTCTTCAAGGCTCATACGGGTCAGCTGTCTTATAAAAAGTTCTGAACTTCCTGTATCTATTACTGCAGTTGATTTAAAACCGGTTGAAATAATGCTTCCGGGTTTAATTTCCATACCCTCACTTACAGCTGTCCATGAAGAGCCGGATTTTATTTCAACTTTACCTTTAAATGACTTTATGACAGCAGTTTCTACTGCAGCTGCAGTAAAAACTGTGCATAACAATAATATTAAAATTACTGTAATTTTTTTCAAATCAGTTCCCTCCTGTTAAAAGCTGAACGATAAATTAACTGATCCGCCGATTTCTGCATC
>LQAH01000161.1_pt1 | contig 20066 bp, 29 predicted proteins | sample 1535791 | NCBI WGS metagenome assembly LQAH01 (sample SAMN04331585, study PRJNA305678) | bioreactor metagenome | isolation source: bioreactor_4 inoculated with Wadden Sea sediment 2nd replicate of a... | place: Germany:Bremen
TTTCCAACTATTATTTTTGGATCTTGTACGGTTTCTTAAAAATTTTAGGATTTTTGAGGAATCTTTATTATCAAGTTATGGTATATTACCAGCCTTTCCTTTCAGTCTGCTTCTTTCGGCAGCTGTTTTAGCTACAAATTTAATCTTATACAAAAGGAATCTGCACAGCTTAAAGAGGATGCGCTTGAAAAACAAAAGTCTATAAACAGAATAAAGGAACAGTTTCTTGTAAATACTGCTCATGAGCTTAAAACTCCTTTAAACGGGATAATAGGTCTGACTGAAGATGTAAGATATAATAAATCCCAGGAGCTTTCTCAGGCCGCCAAGTATAATCTTGATCTTGTTCTTTCAAGTTCCAAGCGACTTACCAGAATGGTTAATGACATACTGGATTATTCACGGGTTAAAGACGGCGGAATAAAACTGCACAAAAAGAACCTTGATATAAAACAGCTGACAGATGTAGTTATTTCCTATATCAGGCCTCTTCTTCACGACAAGGATATAAATATTCTGAATGAAATTAATGAGAAAAATGCAGCTGTTTATGCAGATGAAGACAGAATTATACAGGTTATGCTTAATCTTCTCAGCAATTCTGTTAAATTTACCCAGACAGGCTTTATAAAAATTAAATCTATAGCAGAAGGGGATTTTAACAGGATTACAGTTTCTGATTCCGGTATGGGAATAGACAGTGAAAGACTTGACAAAGTGTTTGATCTTTATGAACAGGGAGGAGATGAAATATCAGAAATTTACGGAGGATCGGGAATAGGTCTTGCTATAACACGCCATCTTGTCGAGGAACACGGAGGAGTAATTAGGGCAGAATCTGAAAAAGGAAGAGGAAGCAGTTTCAGTTTTACCCTAATTAGAGGATCTTCAGAAAATAATTAAATATTCTTTGTCTGAAAAAGTTATTGATAAAGATATTCTTGTATACAGCAAAGAAAATACTAATGCTGAATTTCTTGTTGCTGTAGTTGATGATAATCCGGTTAACCTTCATTTGATTGAAACTCAACTCAAAAATCCTGAATATCATGTTGATTCAATGTCAGGCGGAGGCCAGCTTCTTCAAAAAATCGATAATGGATATATTCCGGATATCGTACTTCTCGATATTGTAATGCCCGGGATGAACGGATATGAAGTTTGCAGAAGGCTGAGGGATCAATTTACTTCCTTTGATCTTCCTGTAATAATGGTTACTGCAAGAGACAGAAGTGAAGACCTGAAAGAGGGACTTGATGCAGGTGCTAACGATTATATTACAAAACCTGTAAATTCCATTGAGCTGAATGCAAGAGTCAGGACTCATCTGAAGATTAAGAAATCAATTTCAGAAAGGAAGATATTTGAAAGCAAATTATCTGAATTTGAAAAACTGATAACTTACGGAGTTCTGATTCTCAGGATAATGGGGAAAAAGAATAATATTGACAGCAGCACAGAAAAAAGACTTCTTGAAAAAGCCTATGAATTTTACAAACCTGTATTTTCAAGATATTTCAATGAAGATACTGATCAGAACAATACTGATTTTACATGTGAGTGAATATTTTACAAAAATGTTTGATAAAATATCTGAAAACAGCATGTTAATGGAAAACACATTTAATGACGCAGTAACAGTCCTTGATAAAGAAAATACTCCTACCATTACAGATGACAGTATTAGAAGTGAAAATGAAATAATAAGCGATCTTATCTGTGAAGTTATAGGAACTGCACTTAAATCTTTTGAGAAAAACAGTATTGATTTTGAGAAAATAAAAGATATGTATAATCTAACCCCGAGGCAGACTGAAATAATCAGGTATCTTTACAAGGGTTTCAGTAACGAGGAAATCGGAAAAATCCTTAATATTAAACTTCCGACTGTTAAAAGCCATCTTACAAATATTTATAACATCGTAGGAGTCGACAGCAGGGTACACCTTATATTCAAGGTATTGAATCTGTAGGACTTTTGATTAAACAGTTATTAAGGATTTATAATATTTTTGTTCTATGAAAATTTATATAAATTATTAAAAGAAGATATGACTGATAGGAATAATCAGATGCAAATAAGCTCCCGGATAAAATATAAATTCAGTGCTGATTCAAGCGCAGAAATTATAATTCAGATGGGAGCTTTATGCTGATTAACTTTTTTATTTAATATATTTTAACACTTCACAGATAATTGTAAATCATACTTTGGTATGGTTTTAACGTATCTGAAAAATATATTTGTTAAAGCTCATTTATAAAAATATCAAATTCCCTTCATATTATATTGAAGATCTATTCACAGCAGACTTCCAGTTTCTAAGCATCATACTTCACTTCTGGGAAGCATATTCTATTGCCGGAAAATTTCAGTAATGATTTTATCTATCATACTGGATTATAACAGCAGCATCTGTAGTTGAAATTGTACTATACTCTTTGGTATTAAAAGTACGTATATCACTGGTATTAATAGTCTTTACTTCAAATGAGTCATGAGAATTCGGTATTGTTTCAGTAATATTCGTATCTGATTCCTTTATAAAAGTATCTTTTCCAAGAAAAAGTCCTTTAACAGGATCTTCATATACAGGTTCTCCGTTTTTATCAAGCTTTAACAGCCATAAATCACCATCGCCGCGCCGAAAGAAAAACTATCACATGCAACAAGATATCCCTCATTTGTTTCAACTACTGAGACTGCACTGTCATCCAATGAACCGCCATAAGTTTTCTGCCACTCTACAGAACCGTCATTTTTAAGCTTTAATATCCAGCAGTCCTTTCCTCCGGCGCCGAAGGATTCTGTAGATCCTGAAATTATATACCCTCCGTCAGATACAGCTGTAATAGAATTTGCCATATCATGTGATTCTCCTCCATATTTTTTCTGCCACTCGACTAAACCCTCAGCAGAAAGTTTAAAGAGCCAGTAATCATAATTAGTTACTCCAGGATCTCTTATATATCCTGCAACAAGATATCCGCCGTCAGGTACAGCAATTGCAGAAGTTACAACATCATATTCTGAACTGCCGTAGGTTTTCTGCCACTCTACTGAACCGTTACTTCCAAGCTTTAACCCCCAGCAGTCCATTTTTCCAGTTCCGAAAGATTCTGTAATTCCTGTAAGAAAATAACCGCCGCCTGATGCAGCTGATACTGAAACTGCTACATCATCTTCCTCCCCTCCGTAGGTTTTTGCCAATCTATTGAGAGATTATTATTAATTTTTAGAAGAACAAAATCATTACTCCTTTCCGCGGCAATACCTCCATCCACATATGATCTTGTTGTCCCGGCAATAAGGTATCCTTCGTCAGAAACCGCAATTGCAGAAACCGGCTTATCTGTATAATCACCGCCAAATGTTTTCTGCAACTCAGCGGAACCGTCGCTTCTCAGCTTAACGAGCCAGAAATTCGAGGAACTGAATTGGCCTCCTCCGAAAGATTCTGTATAAAATACGGCAAGATATCCTCCGCATGCTGCAGGAATTAACAGAACAAGCTGTATCACAATTTGAACCACCGTAGTTTTCTGCCATTCTACAGCTCCTTTTTCATCAAGTTTTAAAAGCCAGGCATCATCTGCATCTACATCGAAAGACCATGTCAGTCCTGTAAGGAGATATCCGTTATCAGCTGTTTCAATTATAGAGGCTGTTTTATCCCATCTGGAACCGCCATAGCTCTTGACCCAACAGCTTACAGAATCAGTAGTTTTTTCATTATTAACAACACCTTTGATATCAGAGAGAAAATCATTTGAGCATCCTGCAGTTATAAATATAATAATTATAAAAAATAAAAAGCCCTTTATTCGCTGTCCCATAATACATCTCCTTTTATTTCTTCAATATCATAAGCTCTGTTAACATCCTCATCACTCATTGCAAGGTATGAGTAGCGCTTTGCAATTACAGGAGAGACCTTTTTTAAGACGGTTATAGCTTTCTTTCATTTTTCACGTAATTTTTCTATTTCCCTCGATGCTCTGGCAATCGATACAAGAACTTTTTGGATTATCCGGTTCCTGGAAAGATGCCTGCTGGTAATATGAAAGGGCTCCTTTTATATCCTTATCAAGGTATTTAATATTTCCCATGTTAATAAGGGATGGGACAAATTGCGAAGTACCCAGGACTTTTTCAAACTGCTCAACAGCTTTTCCATTCTTTCCGTATCTTGCATATAACACGCCCAGTTTATTAAGACTTACTGGAGTTGCTCCTTTCAAGTTAATCTTTTTATTGATTTCAGCTACTTTGTAATTAAGTTCTCTATCTGTATAAGAGGCAAGTTCGGTATTGAAGATGTTAAGAACTTTATTTTTGTCAGGAAGGCTTATGAATGATTCGCCTGCAAGGGAGGCAGGTTTATAAGTTTTCCATGATTCATGTACAGGGAATATTGCAGATTCACCCTTACCGCTGTATTCTCTCCAGCCTCTTGAACCCTCTTCCCAGGCTTTCATAAATCCATCTTTAAGAAGTGTTACCTCAACAGGAAGCCAGACTTTTTCATCTTTTATAATCAGATTTTTTGTTGTAAAAACATCTTTTGAGCTTCTTTTTCAGTAATATCAAGTGAAAAGCCATGAAAATATGTCCCGGTATTGTGAGAAATGCTGTTTCTATGCCTAGTGATTCAAGCATGGCGCAATAGAGTATTGAAAGGTCATCACAGTCACCTGATGAATAAAGCAGTGTCTGTCTTGGAAACTGTATAAAATCAACACTTTTAGAATTGGAAGAGGTATCCGAATATGGAGTTGCAGGATCTTCTGATATGACAGCCCGTACTCTTTTAATCCGTTTAAAAGTACCATTGCTATACAGAGATTCTTATTAACAGCTTTAGGCGCTTCATGCTTTACCCAGCCTGATATGTTTTTTGAAAGTTCAAGAACTGCTGGATCTTTTGCAGTAACAAATGCAGAAACCTTTCTGTCATCGTCCCAGATAATTGCATTTCTGTTTTCCATATCCATGGAAACAACATATTTTTTTGTTTTCTGCTTATTACCTTTAGTGTATTTAAGAATCATGTTTGCAGAGACCTTTGTCCCTTCTGTAATATCGAGAACAGAATCTGCGAAGAGGGCATAAAGATCTGTTTCAAAATCTTCTCCTGCCTTAATAGTTTTATTACAGAGCTCTGTTTAGGATTGTCCATGTATCTCTCTGCGTAGAATGTAAAAGAAATATCTGTTATGTCTGATTCTTCATTATTGAAAAGTTTTACCCGGCCTACAGGATTTGTATCGTAATATTTAAACAGGACAGGAAACATCTGATTAAATGTTACATTTTCTATATCAAGCCCCTTTCCTGTCTTTCCCGGTGATGATGCATAAAGAAGATCGTAAGATGGCCGGTAACCACTGTAATCAGATTTTTTCTATTTCCCGGAATAATCCTTGTACCGAATGAAAAACCGATTCCATCGCTGAGTTCTGCATTTTTTATATAGCAGATTTCAAGTCCTGCACTTATAAAAGGATTGAAGTTGAAATATGCAGAACCTCCCCCCGGTAGTATAAGTTCCCTCCTCCGCTGCTCCCTCCGTTAAGGTAGCTGTAGTAAAAGCCTGATGTTAATGCAGTTTTAAATGTAAACCTTTCAGCAGGCTGAAAGACTGCTCCCAGCCCTCCGCCTGTAAACAGAAGGGATGTTGTATCATTCCTTATAAGGGGGACATAGTTATATCCTGCCTCTCCCCTCAAGAAAAGAAATGACGGTTTCTCAAGAACAAAATCCGAGGCAAAGTCAAGACTGAAACCTGTCCCGAAATAATCTGTACTTGAAGAGACAGGAATAAAAGCACCGGGGGTGACAGAAAAGGAAACCTTATCTATATCCAGTGCATGAACTATTGGTGACAGATAAACAAATAAAAGGAAAATATACATTTTTTTCATAGAACTTCCCTGTTTTGACTTCAATTATTAAAAAGAATAATTCTTCAGATATATTATTAAAGTTATGGGAAGTACTGTAAATCATACTTTAGTATGGTATGAGCTATGTAAGTGAAAAATTAATATCAACAATAAGAAGCGTATTAAGGGCTGCAGAAAGATAATATACACGGCTGCTTTTTGCCTTGAAAACAGCTTTTTTTACTGCTTTTACAGCTGCCTTATCAAGAATGGAATATCCGCTTGATTTAACAACTGTTATATTATCTCCCCGTCCGTTTCTATTAACTGTAAGTGACACCCGGACAAGACCCTCATAGTTATTTTTTTTGGCATATTTGGGATAGACAGGATTAAGATCTGTAGTAAAACTACTTAGAGATAGAGTCTCAGGTACTGCACTGGAGGAATTGATGCTTTCCGCATTTCCAATTGCCTTCTCAGGCCTTCTAATACTCTCAGTATTTTCAGCTTCCTGCTTACTCCTTCCGCCGCTCTCAGCCTTTCTCTCTTCAGTTAAAACCTCAGCCGCTTTATCAGCAGCAGCAATATTTCCGCAGCATCCGCACTTTTTCAGAAGCATTTACCCTGTCCGCAGCATTATCTGCGGCTGGTTCACCCGCTTCCAGGTTATCAATACTTTTACTGTCAGCTGGATCAGCTTTTTCAGATGCAGCAGGACTATTACGGAATACCGAGGATATCAAAACCCGCCTGTTGGAATCAGCATATTTCCGATATCTTCTGCAATCGGTTGATTAATATTCAGCAATGCTGCTACCCCGAACAGGGCAATATGCAGCATTACTGATAATGAGATAAATAGAAAATATGTGTTAGAACGAAAGCTTAGTTCCAACTGTAATCTCCCTTCCTGAACCTGGGTAATAGCCGCTCCAATAAACAAAAGGAACATAATCTGTATCAAACACATTTTTTATATCAAGATAAACATTTATATCTGTGTTTTTATATTCTTTTGATGCGGAAAGTCCTGCATTTGTAAGAAAATAGCTCTCCATCTTATCTTTATCATTTGCATTGTCTCCACCTTCATACATTTCTCCGTTGTATGAAAATTCGGCATAGACTTTAATCATATCACAAAGCTTTAACTTCAGGAATAATTGAAAAAGCATGTGCCGGAACAAGTGTTAAAGAATTATTTTTATTATCCCCTGCTCTGAATTCTGCAACAGTATAAATTATAAATTGAAGCGGGTAGAAAAAAATATCAACAGGTTTTACTGTCAAATATGTTTCAGCTCCGTAATGTATTGTATCATCCATATTTACATTAACAAATGAAGCATTTGGAGCTATTTCATCTTCCAAAAGAAGGAGGAAGAAATTCACTCCGCTGTTTACGTACCGGAAATCATTGTAATCAAAGCCGAATTCAAAATTATGACCTTTTTCCGGATCCAGATCATCCTGAAAATAATCAGCAGCGCCGAAAAAACCTGTATATCCGGCAATTTCATCAAAGAATGGATACCGGTATACTTTGTTATAACTGAAATAAATTTTAGAGTTTTCTGCAAAGATATAACTTAAACCTGCTCCGAATAAAAACGGAGAATCAAATTTTTTATCTTCGAGATTATTATCTTCAAAATCTGATTCTGTTTCACATATTTCCTGTCGTAAAGATACAGAGAAAACAAGATTCTCTAAAATGTAGCTTTCAGCCCTAGTAAAAAAACCGTAAGTATTTCTTTTTATATCTGAGTCTTTTTTCTTACTGTCTCTGTCTGCATCATTATATGCTTTAAAATTCAGGCTTTCATTTGAATAATCAACACCTGTTTTTACAGAACTGCCCCATAATAATCCTGGAATTTCAACATCAACAGATGGTGATATTTCATATGATTTTATATTTATATTCTGATATTTATTATCCCAGAAAGACTCTGCGTCAGTAATGTTTTCTTTATTTGAGAAAGCTAATGAAAGATTAACTGCTGATAAATCCGTTAACTCATATAAACTGCTGATACTGACTTGAGTAAATATATTTTCTGAAGAATCCTCTTTATTAATTGCATCTTTAGGATCATCCTCATACTGAGCTTCTGTAAGACTTCCAGGCATTTCATATTCTGAATTACTGTAGGTAAAGGATAGTGATGTATCAAGCTTTTCAACAGCTGTTAAACCTGCCTTGGCTGAAAATCAGTGCTTTCATATCCTGTTCTCTCTCTCCAGCCGTCAGTCTTTCTCTTTCGGCAGAAACATCCACATATCCTTTATCATTGCTTCCGGAAACAGATACTGCTCCGCCGTATGAAGAAAAACTTCCGCCGTTGATATCAACAGATCCTGATATACCCTTTTCAGGAGTTTTAGTAATAATATTAATAACAGCAGCTACTGCATTGTTGCCGTAAAGTGCGCTGTTTCCGCCTTTGATAACTTCAATTCTTTCAATTCGTTCTTCAGGTATTGAAAGCCAGTTTACAGCAGACATATCAGGATTGTTAAGTTTAACCCCATCAATCATTACAAGGACTCTTCCTTGGCTGTTTTCAGCGAAACCTCTTATCATAGGATTTGCTGTTGTATCAGCATTAGCAGTTGATGAAAACCCGATACCTGCATAAATTGAAAGCGCTTCTGTTACAGAATGCCCTTCAATATCCTCTTTAGTGATTACAGTTACTGCAGCAGGAATACTTGCAGTATCCTTGAGCTCTCTTGCAGCTGTAACATTTACATAAAGATCAGCATCTTTTGTACTGTCATCTTTTTCTGTACTTTCAGCATAGGAAGAGAAAGCACAAATTACGAACACTGTTAAAATTAAAAACAGTTTTTTCAATGGAATACCCCTTTTTCCGTTCGGGAAAAGAAGTTAGAAGATAAGATTTCCCTTTAAGGGGTTAACGATCCTATTCCAACTTGATCCGCGAAGTATGAAATAAATAATATATGAACAGATTCAAGTATTCTGACTTACGGGATAATAATTTCATAATATTTTATTCAATTATTCATGCTTCAAACCTTCCCGGTTAATCCATAATTAACCAGTGGCTTACCTTTTTTAAGGTAATTGAAACACTTCCCCGATTACAGCAGCGGGACTGCGGAGGATTTCCACCTCACTTCCATAAAATCTGTCACGCGGATTATATTACAGAAGCTTCATTCTATCAATTATCATCGATACAATTATAAATATATTTCTCTATTTGACTTTAAAAATTATTCATGTAAGATCATATAGGTAATGACTGTAAAACAAAGTTTAAAACTTATCATATTATTCATTCTAACCCTCATTGTATTTCTTGCAGATATCTTCACAGGATCTGTTTCTGTGCCAGTATCAGAAATTCTTAAAATTCTTTTTACAGGAAGCAGCAGTTCAGAGCTGTGGAAGGAAATAATATTAAACTTAAGACTGCCCTCTTCTACAGCTGCTCTTATGGGAGGCGCAGCGCTTTCCCTAGCAGGTCTTGATATGCAGACTTTTTTCAGGAATCCCCTTGCAGGGCCCTATGTACTTGGAATCGGTTCCGGCGCAAGCCTGGGAGCGGCTGTTGTTATTATGAGCGGTATAACAGGTTTCGCAGGGAGGAGTGCGTCTGCAGTTTCAGCTGTTGCAGGGGCATTTGCAGGTGACTTTTGTTCTTATACTGGTGCTTAAAAGTACAGAAATATTACTGTTCTGCTTGTGACCGGTCTTCTTTGCAGGGTATTTTATAAACTCAATTGTAACAATTTTAATCAGGTTTTCACAGCACAGTTCAGTACGGTCATATATAAACTGGACAATGGGAAGTTTTAAAAACATCAGCTGGGAAAGTATGATTTTTCTGCTTCCTGTATTAACAGCAGTATTTATATTTCATCTGTTTCTTGTTAAGCAGCTGGATCTTTATCTTCTGGGTGAAAATTATGCTTCAAGCATGGGCGTAAATAAAAAGTATTTCAGATATTCTATTCTTATATCAACTTCCCTTTTAACAGGAGCTGTTACATCTGTATGCGGACCGGTATCCTTTATAGGTATTGCAGCACCCCACTTCTGCAGAAGTTTCATGAAAACATCCAGACACAGTATTATAATTCCTGCTGCCCTTCTTTCCGGCAGTATTGCAGCTCTTTCTGCCGACATTATTTCCTCACTTCCAGGATGGAGTGTAATTTCTCAAAGCGGTATTATACCTGGCGGAATTAAAACACTTCCGCTTAATGCAGTAACAGCTCTAATCGGAGTTCCTTTTGTACTTAAAGTACTTTTCAGGGAGACTGTGCATCATGAATAAAGCAGACAGGACAATAAGTATTGAACAGCTTTCCACCGGCTACTCATCAGCAAAAAAATTAAAACTGTATCAGAAAATATAAATCTCTCTGCAGAGAAAGGGAGGCTCATATTTCTTACAGGACCGAATGGTGCTGGGAAAACAACTCTTTTAAAAACTGTATCAGGAAATTTAAAACCTTTAACAGGCAGAATTACTGTAGCAGGTTCAGATATCAATTATCTGAAAGGAAGTTGTCTTTTCAAAACTGATTTCTGTCGTTCTTACAGATATTCCGGACCCTGGATATCTTACTGTTGAAGAAATAATTAGGCTTGGCCGAGCGCCTTATACCGGAATAAAAAAATACTCTGACAATTGATGACAGGGAAAAAATTGAAAACTCTATTAACAGCCTGAAACTTACAGGATTAAGGGAAAGACTTTTCAGCAGATTAAGCGACGGGGAAAAACAAAAAAACCATGATTGCAAGAGCTCTTTGTCAGGACACAGAGATTATCTGTATGGATGAACCATCATCTCATCTTGATTTCCCGTCAAGAATCGAACTTGTATCATGCTTAAAAGCAATCTCGGAAACCGAAAACAAAACTATTATTGTATCTTCACATGATCTCAACTCTGCTTTAAGTTCATGCGATATAATGTGGCTTATGGATAAATCAGGAACAGTACATTCAGGAGCTCCTGAAGATCTTGCCCTTTCCGGAAAAATCGGGAAGGTATTTGACAGAGATAATTTCAGTTTTGAACGGAAAAGCGGTGAATTTATATTAAGAAGAGATTATGACAGATTATTTGCAGTTCACGGCAGTGATGAAGAGCTTTTCTGGACAGTAAAAGGGCTGAAGAAACTTGGAATAGATGGGCAAAGTAAAACAGATATCAGCAGTAATAGTTTTTTCCGGAGAAATAACTATAGAAAAAACAGATAATTTTTATAAATGGATTTATCTGGGGAATGAATTTAAATCCATAGAAAAGCTTCTGGATTATATACAAAGATGCAGGTAATTCTGCAGCAAAATGCATATCAAAATACTTCCGGTGAAATTAAAGATTAGAGTTTAGTTTTATATGCATAAATCAGGTATCCAGATAATCAAACACTTTTAATATCACTTAAAAATCATAAATCTATTCTATTGGCGTATTTTATTATCCTTATTAGTCCAGAGACAGTCTTTTATAAAAGTTAAAAAGGATTGCTGTTTTCAGTTTCAGGGTGAAATATTTTAATAAGATCTGATAATATCCTGTCCGGATAAAGAATACCCTCCTCCCAGTACGGATTGCCGTATTTCCCCTTATTTCCTGTATTGTTATAAACCCGGCCGTTTTTAACAGCAGTAAAGTATTTATAACGGCTGTCAGCCTTGATTATATCGCTGACAGAACTGATATTCATACTGTTTACAAGCCAGATATCTGCATCAGAAGCCTTTGCAAGAACAGCTTCAAAATCAAGAAAAAGACTTCCTTCAGAATTGCTGCTGCTCCATGGATAAATTATATTTGCATCCTTAAAAAGTTCAGCAGCAAAACTTCTGCTGCCGGGAACTGCCCAGCTGTCGCCGTATACCATATTAGGAAGCACAGAAAAGCTGCTTTTTGATTCAGCAGCTGCATTTTTTAGATTATTATAGTTTTCCACAATACTGTTAAAAACTTCAGAAGCCTGGCTATATACTCCGAAAAAAAGCGCAATGCATTTTATCCATTCAGCTCTTGCAAGCGGAGTTTTTTCAAGCCACTCATATGTCAGTACTATATTATCTTTAAGAATATTTCCTGCATCATATTCACCGCCTGTACCGGAGGCAAGAATAAGATCAGGATTAATCACACCGACTTTTTCAAGATCAATTTCCCTCCCTTCTCCTGCTTCAATTATTTTATTTTTCTTCTACTTTTTTCTGAATATAACTGTTTGATATATTTCTTCTCAGATCAATTCCCTTAACTGAATCAAGAAGATTTAAAGCATCGAGAAAAGCTATATTTTGAGATGAAAGTGATATAATATTTTTTACAGGTGTTTTTATAAAGGAAATGTTGTTTTTACTGTATTTATTTTCAAGGCTTTTTCAGATATTCTTTACTGCCTGATAACACATATCTATGAGTCTTATCATTATCCTTAACAGAAAATACGGAAAGAACAGTAAAACTATCATATTCAGAAATTTCAAACTTTTCTGCATATTGTAAAGATACTGTTCTGCATGTCTTTTCAGATAAAAAATCATCAAAACTGCTTCTGTCTTCTCTGCATGAAATAAATATAAAACTTATAACAGTAAAAGATAGAAAAAGCAGATACCTGAAGTGACTTCTTATATTTTTACACTCTTTTTTCATATACATATAATAATTTTATAATGCAATAAGCAGTGCTTACTCAATAAACTTTGAAACAATAAGATAAAAATAATTCTGTATTATTGTAAAAGTATATAATAAATTCAGAAAAATATCAGAATCAGAGCAATTATGACTTTTATAAAAATTATTATATTAAATTTCAGTTAAATCGATATTTATTTAACTATTATGCTTTATAGTTTATTATAATATTTGTATATTTGTGTAAATTATAATTAATCCAGATAGGTCAAAGTAATGAAGTTAAATAAATATCCTTTTTGCAGTATTCTGCTTTATCTTTTATTATCGCCGCTGCTGTATTAATAATACTGATACTGCTATTTTCCGGCATGACAGCTGATTTATTTACTGCAGCATCCCCGGAAATTCTCAGTAATCCTGATTCGGATAATTACCTGTTTTATTCTTCAAAGCAGATAATATATATATTAGTTACAGTCTTTGCTTTCTTATTTACAACTCATATTTTTTTAATTTATAATTTTCACAGGAAACATATCATAGAATATCAGAAAATATCTGAAAACAGAATGTAAAAATGATAAAATCTTTATTTCAAAAGCTTTCTGAAATTACACGAAGATGATAAAAGGAATGCATATAAAAAAGGATTTCTGAATATGTAAAACTGACATCAATAGAAATGAAAAAAACTTCCTGACTATAAAAAATATATTACAGAGAAGTATATTAATGATATGGAAAGATCTGCGCCGCTGCATGATATTGGAAAAGTTTTTATACCGGAAACAATTCTTCTGAAACCTTCAAAAAATGTCAGATGAGGAATTTGAAAAAGTAAAAAAGCACACTGAATACGGTGCAGAATTCCTTAAAAACGAGGAAAAGGATCTGAATTTTAATTCCTTTTTAAAACTTGCTGTTCAAATTGCAGGAGCACATCATGAAAACTGGGACGGATCAGGATATCCGAAAAACCTGAAAAAGGATCAGATTCCGCTTTCTGCACGGATCACCGCTCTTGCAGATGTATATGACACATTACGCAATAAACGCCCTTATAAAGATTATTATTCACATGAAAAAACTGTTGAAATAATTAAGGCGGATTCCGGTAAAAAGTTTGATCCTGATATTGTAGAAGTCTTTCTCCGCATTGAAAAAGAATTCAAGCGTATTGCAGAAAGCTGCTAAAAATCAGAATACTGCATTTTTATAAGAGTTTAAATTTATTTTAAGAATAAAGATTATTGTCCTGTAAAGGGGGCTTCATATTTATTATATAAAGCCCTTTTTATTATTATCTTTCAACCCTTCCGGACCCGCCTGTTTTCAGCAGTTTTTCAACTTCTGATGCACGGAGAAGAGCAAAATCACCTTCAATACTGTGCTTGAGACAGGATGCTGCTACAGCAAAATCAAGCGCTTCCTCTTCTGAAGCAAGTCTCAGTAATCCGTAAATGAGACCTGCTGAAAAAGAATCTCCGCCGCCGACTCGGTCTACTATATCTCTAATTTCATATTTTGCAGATATATAAAGTTATCTTTTGTATTAAAAACAGCTGACCATCCATTATCATCTGCCGATCTGCTCTCTCTCAGCGTTACTGCTGCGCCTTTTACATCAGGATATAATTCCATTGCCTTATCTGTAATTAAACGGTATTTTTCTGTATCAAGCACACCTTTTTCTACAGCGGCATCTGAAACTATTCCAAGGGATTTCTGATAATCCTCTTCATTTCCAATAAGATAATCAGCCATTCCAGCAAGAGAACTCATTACTTCAGGTGCTGTTTTACCGTATTTCCACAGTTTACCTCTGAAGTTAAGATCACACGAAACAGTCAATCCTCTTTTTTTCGCTTCTTCGATAGCTTTAAGTGATAATTCAGCTCCGTTAGGAGATATAGCAGGTGTAATACCTGTTATATGAAACCATTTTACATTTCCAAAAACAGAATCCCAGTCATATTTTTCCGGAGGAACAAGAGATACTGATGATCCTGCTCTGTCATAAACAACAACTGAAGGTCTCTGGTTTGCCCCTTTTTCAAGAAAATAAATTCCAATTCTGTCTCCGGCCCTGACAATTGAATCTGTTTCAACACCGTATTTTCTAAGTTCATTGATACAGCTGTCAGCTATCGGATTAACCGGCAGCGCTGTTACAAAGGAACTTTTAACACCTAATGAGGAAAGACAGACTGCAACATTTGCCTCTCCTCCTCCGAAAGTAGCGTTAAAAGACGGTGACTGCATAAAACGTTCATGTCCGTAAGGCATTAAGCGGAGCATTATTTCTCCAAGTGTTACAACTTCTGCCATTTTTTACCCCTTCTGTTTATTAATAATTCTTTACTGCTGTCAAGAATTTCCCTGACCACTTTAAGAAGTCTGATTCTGTTTATCGGCTTAATAAGCAGTTCATCAATATTATAATCATTAATTATTTTCTTCATTTATTTTTGTACTGAATCCGGTCGTAATAATTACAGGACAGCTTCTGATATTTTTAATCCCCTGAGCAAGTTCAAGCCCTGTTAAATTCGGCATAGTCTGATCAGTTATTACAAGATCAATTTCATTATTCCTTCTTTTATAAATATCCAAAGCAGATTCCCCGTTGTCAGAAATAATTACATTATATCCTTCTATTTCCAGATATTTTGATATTATATCTGCTACAGCATCCTCATCATCAACGACAAGTATAGTTTCATTTCCTCCGGAGGAAAAATATTATCAGTCTCTTTTTCCAAAACTGATGTATCTGCTGCAGGAAGATAAATAATAAAAGTAACTCCTTCTCCAGGCTGTTGTCAATCTCTATAAATCCTCCGCTTTCATTACATACCGTGTACTACTGCAAGTCCGAGACTGATCCCTTCCAATATCCTTAGTGTAAATAGGATCAAATATTTATCAGCATTTTCAGGATCAAGACCTTTTCCTGTATCAGAAACAGATAATCTCACAAAATTCCTGCTTTCTTTAACAGCATTTTCAATTCCTATGGTTATTGTACCTCCAGTATCTTCCATAGCATGAGATGCATTTGTACAGAGGTTTAAAAGTATCTGATAAATCTGAGTTGTATTAGCATAAATATTAAATAAATCAGCAGTTTTTATTAATTACTATTTGAATTGTGCTGGGAAGAGCAGATCTTAAAAAAGTTCCAGGAATCATCAAGGATCGTTCCGGGATTAACTGTTTCCTTTTCCAGATTATCATTACGGCTGAATAGAAGAATCTGTTTAACAATTTCCTTTGCTCTATTGCCCGCTTTAAGTATTTCGCCGAATTCAAGCCATCCGGGATTATCTTCTTTAATATTAATTCTTCCCAGTTCAGAATAACCTATAATCGCAGCAAGAATATTATTAAAATCATGAGCTATACCGCCTGCAAGAGTACCTACTGCTTCAAGTTTACCTGCCTGAACAAGTTTCCTTTCAAGAATCTTTTTTTCAGTTATATCTACAGCAATTGTCTGTACAAGCTCACGTCCTCTGATTATTGTTTTTTTTGATTTGACAATAACGTATTTCAACTCGTTTTTTGCATTTAAAAACTCTGCATCATAGGAATCAAAACCATTTATTAAAATATTCTGCAGATGCTTATCAAGATGAATGCTTTTTCCTGATTCAATAAAATCTGTAATACTGTATCTGCAGAATTCCTCTTCATCAAAACCGTATAATTCACAGGCTTTTTTATTAAAATTAATAATTTTTCTGTCTTTTATATCATACAGTATAAAAGCATCTGTGAATTCAGAAAACAGAGTTTTATAAAGTTCCCGGCTTTCTTCAAGTTCAATATCTGCTTTACGGTGATCTAATATTTCATTTTCAAGTTCTGCAGTTCTTTTTTTTTACTGTTTTATTCAAACTGCGGCTCCATACAATAAATACAAGGAGCAATGAAAATAAACTTAAAACAGCAATAATTATAAGCTTATATGCTTTTTTAAAAATATATAGATCCGGTTCAAGTCTGCTGAACCATTTTTCATATATTTCTTTATAAACACCTGTCTGCTGAATTATAACTAATCCTTCATTTAATTTATTCAGCAGCTCAATATCATCCTTTTTGACAGCAAAACAGTAATTAAACGATGCAATATTTTCACCTGTTGTAATATTATTTATTTCAAGTTTCTTTATCCAGTAAAGTCCTGTTATTCGTGAAGAAAGAAGAAAATCATGCTTTCCTGATTCAAGAAGTCTTAATCCTTCCTCCGGTGATTTAACAATAATCAGTTTATCAGTAAGCTTATTGTTAACAGCAAATTCATGCATTATATCACCGCTTTGAACAATGACTTCTTTTCCTTTCAGGCTGCTGACGGAATTATAATAAGGTGAATTTTTTCTTTTAAAAACAGCCTGATTCATTACAATATGAGGTGCGGAAAAAAGATATTTTTGCGCCCGTTTTTCGCTGTAATACATACCCTGAAGCATATCAATATTTCCGGAATCAAATTTTTTTCGAATTTCAGACCAGGAATCCTGGTTTATTTCAATATCAAGCTGCATTGTTTTTGCAACAGCTCTTATTATATCAATATTAAAACCCTGGGGAATGTAACCATCACTTATATATTCAAATGGCGGATAATCTGAATCCCCGCCGACTTTAATAACATCATCTCTATAATTAAAATCCTGGGAAAATACTGATACTGTGAAAAATAAAAAAACTATTGCCTTCAAAAAAGCAGCTTATAATACAATACCGGTCCATCCTGTTATAAATAATATCATTTCTAAAATTACAATCACTATTTATTATAAATATTTTACAACTCTCCGCATTCAGCCAAATAGAAAGTTTAAAAGATAAACTAAATATATCACCTATCTTAATTCTAACACAAATCTTGAGAAAAAACAAAACAATGATAGCATTCCTTCATTATAAGGGAGTCTTAATATATGAAAAAAGAATATACAGACGAACTTCTCCTTGATTTCGGGGAAGACGGGAACAAATTAATACCTGTAGTGACGCAGGATTATGAATCAAAAGATGTTTTAATCCTTTCATTTGTCAATAAACAGGCTTTTGATGAAACACGAAGCAGCGGATATGCAACTTACTGGAGCAGAAGCAGAAACGAACTCTGGAAGAAAGGACTTACTTCGGGTGATATGCTTTCAGTTAAGGAAATCAGAATAAACTGTGAACAGAATTCATTAGTCTACCTTGTTAAACCGGAAGGAAAAGGAGCCTGTCATGCAAAAAAAGCTGACGGGAATACTCATACTTCCTGCTACTACAGAAAAATTGAAGAAAACAATACTCTGACATTTATTGAGGAATGATATGCAAAACGAAATACTTACAATAGGAATGCCTGCCGGCTCACTGGCGAATCCAAAACGGGGCGGAAATCTCATAAACTTTCTTGAACATTCCGGATTTAAAACAAAAGGATACGAAAACGGAGGCCCTACTTCATTTTCAACAGTCAACTTCATGTTCGGATGGGACGGAAGACCTCAGGAATTCGGAACTCAGATAGCACTCGGCGAACTTGATGTTGCAATTTCCGGCGATGACTGGATTGAAGAAAGAAGACTTGAACTTGAAACTGAATACACAAAGGAAATCAAACTTGAAAAAGTTCTTTCTTTGAAAAGAGGTTATGTAAGACTTGTCGGGATTGTTGACGGCAGTGTGAAGGAAACAAATACAGAGGATTTTCTGAAGAACCTTCTTAAGGAAAAACAGCTTAATTACTGTTGTTTCAGAACTTCCCTATATGGCCCTTGACTGGATTAGAAAAAAACTCGTTTCAATCGGTGAAAAGAACTCTCTGATTCATGGTCTGTTCAGAAATATAAAACTCCGTCTAAAAGTTGAAAAGGGTGTTCTTATATATGAGACATGGGGAAAAACTGAGGCTAAAATCACAAATAAAGCAGCAGATATTGGTCTTGAAATAACACAGTCAGGAAGCGCTCTTAAAAATTACGGCCTTAAAATAATTGATGAATACATGAAATCAGAAACCGGTATCTGGATCAATCCTGAAATCAGAAAAGATGAAGTAAAAAATAAACTCCTTGAAAATGTTTCTGATAAATCTTTACGGAACAATAAATGCAGATAATAAGGTTCTTATGCTGTTCAATGTACCTGCAGATAAAAGCGGTATTATCGAGAAATATCTTGCTGAAAATAACCTTTATGCTGATGAACCTACCATTATTACAGGATCCAGATATTCACAGTACAGTATTCAGATTGAAATCGACAGAGAAGATGTACCGCTTTTCAAAGTTCGTTATGAACTGATAAAATTGGGAGCAAAAAATATAGATACACTTCCGCTGCTTTCATCAATTCCCGATATGTCGGCAGTACTTAAATAATAATTACAAATCGTATTAAAAACATAAAAGGCAGCATGAAAAATATGCTGCCTTTTTTTATTATTATATATTTTATTATATTTCAACCGGTATTATTTTGTTTCAAATAATATTCAGATACATTCACACCTGACTATCTATTTCATTTCAACGACTTTAATCTGATTAAAAAGTTCCTGATAACTCTCAAAGGTGCATAATTCATTGCTTTTCAGCATAGCAGTTGCTGTAAATGCAGCTAGTCCCGACTTAAGCATATAATAAGGATTTTCCCCTTTTAAACAGCATTACAGACTGCTCCCACCATTGAATCCTTTGATCCGACAGTGCTTAATACTTCAATCTGGGGAGCTTCAGCACTCCAGATTTTTTTCCCGTCAGAAAGAACAGCTCCCCTCATTCCCAGAGAAATACATACAATTTTAACACCTTTATCTGTAAAATATCTGCAAACGTCAGCTGCATCTTCAAAATTTGTAATAATTCGTCCAAGACACTTTTCTATTTCAATAGCGCCGGTTTTAACAAAATACGGAACACTTTCTATCCCCTTTAAAAGAAGACTGCCCTCTGCATCAAGAGCTGTTTTAAGTCCCGCTTTTTTAGCAGATGCTATAAGATCCTTGTAAATAGTGTCCGGAGTTCCCGGCGGGACACTTCCAGAGTAAACAATCATATCCCTACTTTAAGATATCTTTCAATAAGTGCAAAAAGACTTTCTATCTGCTGAGCATCAACAGTTTTACCCTTGTCATTTATTTCTGTGATAATAGAAGTTTCCTTGTCAAATATCTTTAAATTTACCCTCATATCTCAGAATCTCAACAAATTCACTTGCTACATTATTTGTTAGAAAAAACTTTCCTGTCATTATTCTGCTGTGCTTAAAGCTGAATCCCAGGCAGAATGAATCACCTCTAGAGTCTTATTGACTATTGCGGCATGATAACCCTTACCTGCAATCCGCGATGAGCTTTCATCAATTCTGTTCATCTCTCCGTAACGGAATTTATCAAGCTCAACAGCTTTATCAATAGCCGGATTTATAGTAACTGTTAACAAAAGTTTTTTCTTTTTTCATTTCTATCTTTCCTGACTATATTATATTCCTAATATTGT
>LQAH01000162.1_pt1 | contig 20021 bp, 35 predicted proteins | sample 1535791 | NCBI WGS metagenome assembly LQAH01 (sample SAMN04331585, study PRJNA305678) | bioreactor metagenome | isolation source: bioreactor_4 inoculated with Wadden Sea sediment 2nd replicate of a... | place: Germany:Bremen
GTTACCATGTTGCCGTTTACACCGACAACTTTTCCTGTACTCTTATTCATTAAATTACCTCTACAACAATCAGTCCTTCTATATACCCTAATAAGAACATAGCATTATTCTTAAAGTCTATTCCTTGCCAAGAATAGTTGAATAAAGGGTTTTAAAATTCTGCTGTCCTTTTTCATGGTCGATCTGAGATTTTCTTTCAAGAATCTGAAGCTGAATATAGTAGATAATCAGCTTTCCAAGATCAAAAAATGACCGGATTCAAGCATCTCAAGATACTCCCATCTGCCCCTGTTCAGAAGTGTTTCAGCTTCAAGCGGGGAAGATGCATTAAATGCATCTCTTGCAAGCTCGGAAACACCTGATTCACCGGCACTGCCGCTCATATACTTGTCAGAATCAAGTCCTCTTTTTACTGCTCTTAATTTTACCAGTTCATCCCTTAAACTGCTTTCCCAATTGTTCCATTTTGTAAGAACACTATTAAAATCAGGATTTTCTTCCGGTAGAATAAGTGCAGATTTCAGAGTATTGAAATCCTTTTCAGATATAGTTGCTTCGCAGCATTCGAAAATTCCTCTTGTGTCATGAATTTTCAGAATCAAAGAATAACATGGGCAAAGAAGAAACTGTGTAGTAATACTGTTTTGCCAAGGCTTATGCCTCCGCTTTTCCCTTAACCCCTTCACTGACAAGTGCTGCAAGTTTAGGGTTTAGATAATCTGATAATACTTCTGCAATACCTTCAGCTGAGAAATTGTGATAAGCAGAACCATCTTTTTCTGAAACAAGAAATCCTGCATCAAGGTTTTTAGAAGCTTTAACTTCAAAACCTTTTTTTAATTTTTATCAGCAAGTTTTGCTTTCAGATTTTTTTTCTACATTGCCAAGATCTTTTTCAGACACAAGAACCTGAATATCTGACACATCGCCTTTCCAGGCGCTTATCAGCTTAACAATTGTTTCACCAAGAACCTTCTCATCCATTGCAGAAGCAACTTCATCTTTAATAATTACATTAAACAGTTCAGTGATTTGTGTTTCAAGATTTAAAACCAGGTCTCTACCAGCCTGTTTTAAAGCTTCCTCTCCAGTCTGCTCAGATTTAGCAGCATCTTCTTTTGCCTTTTGCTGTAATCTGAGCGGCGTCGCTGTTTGCTTTAGCTACAATGCCGGCAGCTTTAGCTTCAGCATCTTTTACAATCTGTGAAGCTTTTCCTTCAGCAGTTTCCACGCCGTCTTTCTTAATTTTTTCAATTAGTTCCTTAAGTTGGACTTCCATTATAATCCTCGCACAGAGTCGTTATTTATGCCTTCAATTTTAATAGCACCCTGAAAAATGTCAAGGTAAAAGAAAAAGAAAATAACAGCTGTTTTCAAAATAAACAAAAGCAGTTTCAATATTTTACAAAAACTAAAGTTATTTGTGATAAGATTCACATTATAAATGTATGGTTATCAAAACCTGTCTATTTACAGGATAAACAGCAGGCCGCCTATATATATTGCGGATATGAGGACTGGAAGAACAGAGAGTTTCCCCAGAGCGGGAAGTTTTTAGCCGAGACCATAAACATCAGAATCGAGAGGATAAAAAAATGAACAGCTGTAAGGACCGGTATTTCAGGTCCTGTATAATAAAGAGACCTTGTGCTTTTTGAAAGCATATCTGCAATAGCAAGAATTGAAAAATTAAAGATATTACTGCCGAGAATATTTCCTATTCCCATTTCGCTGCTGCCGATTATTACTGCAGAGACTGTAACTACAAGCTCAGGTAATGAGGTTGCCCATGCAAGAAAAACAGCGCCTGCTGTTCCAGAACTCAGTCCTGTGAGAGTACTTATCCTGTCAACAATACCTGCAAGATAATAGCTGACTGCAACAAGAACAAGGATATAAAATATAAGTACGGCATAAAAAACAGGACCGGCATGTCCGCCTTTTTTTTTCTCATCCTCTGAATCTGATCCGTTCTGTGTTAATGCAGTAATGCTTAAAGCAAAAAGAATCAGAAGAAGAATACTGAAAACAGATATTTTACCTGCTGTAGCTGTCCGCCGAAAAGAATTGCTGCAAAGAAAACTGAAGCTGTAAGAAAACAGAAGGAAAGAGACACAAGACTTTCTACATCCGGAGAATTATTTTTTTTACGGAGCGTTAAAACAAAAAGAAGTGAAACAGCAAGTATTGAAAAGATTGGCATTATTGCTTCCGATTATGTTCCCGGCTCCAAGCTCAGGGTTATCAAGAAAAAGGGTTGAGGAAACAGTTGCAATAAGTTCGGGGAGAGAAGTTGCAAAACCAAGAAGAATAAAACCGACAATACCTTTTCCGAATCCTTTAATCTCTGCAAGCTTATCAGCCTTTTCAGAAAGCTTTATAACCGAAAAATATTACAAGTACCGCTGTAATGGAAAATTCCGCCCAGATCATATTTTTTACCTTTTTCTTCCTTATTAATTTAGAAAATAATATATATACAGAAAATCAGTTTTATACAATCCGGATTTAAAACAGGATATATTTAATCTCTTCCGTATATATGCACTATTAACAGCCTGTCAGAAAATATGCGCCGGCCTGCCGCTCTGCATATTTCAGCTTCTTTTAAAATATAAAAAAAGTTTTTCAAAAGCAATAGAACATGTAAATGTCATTAAAAAATAAAGCACTGTAATTGTTATCCATATCTCAAATGTCAGATATGTTGATGCCATTATTTCAAGCCCCTGAAAAGTAAGTTCCTGTATTGATATTACAGATACAATAGCTGAATCCTTTATTGTTGAAATAACTGTCCGGCAAGAGGGGGAGAATGTTCCTTAAAGCCTGTGGAAGAACAACAAATCTTAAGACCTTGGGTCTGCTTAATCCAAGTGCGCGGGATGCTTCCCACTGTCCTGATGCAACTGAATTTATACCTGCCCTGACTATTTCTGTTATATAAGCGCCTTCATAAATACTCATTGTAATTACAGCAGATATAAAAAGATGAAAAAAGAGACGGTGTTGTAAAAAACACAGATAAAAGCTTCCGACCTGCCGGCGTTAAGGAAGCAACCCGTTCTTCAATACTGAAAAACTCAATAAGATAACTGCTGAAAAAAAAGTAAAAATATAAAGACAAGAACTATCGGAGGTATGTTCCTTACCAGCTGGACATAGAGCCAGCCTGCTATTTTGGAAAAAATACCTGATCCGCTTCTTATAATTCCCATAACAAGGCCGATAAAACAAGCGAATACAGTAGACCAGATGCTTATTTTAAGTGTTATAAAAAATCCCTGAAGCAGCAACCCCGGAACAAAGCGTCCTGTTTCTGAATGCTTTCTTATAATGTACTGAGGAAGGACTTCCCACCGCCACTTATAATTTAGACCTGTCCTGATTCTGTAAAAAACAAAAAAGCTGCTCCTGCAATTAAAAGAAATATAACAAGGTCAAGCCATGTTAAGCGGAAGGATTTATTATCTGATCTATTATTCATATCAAGTTACACCTGTTTTATAAATCCGCAATAATTATCTGCAGAATTTTCAAATATAATATTTATATACGGATATCCGATAAAAAAAACTCCTCTGCAGGGGTACAGGAGGATTTCCTGTATTATCCCGGAAGCAGAGGAAATATTTTTCAATACATAGAAGCTGATCTCACCTGTATCTATTCTATTTTTAGATGCCCAGTCTCTGGTATTAAACCAGTAATGTTTTGTATCTTTAAGCCAGCCCTCAGAATCAACAACAGTTATCCAGCTGTTGAAAAAAATTAAGCGTATCAACATCGCCTTTACGAAGAGCAAAACCTATAGGCTCTTTTGTAAAACTTTCATCAAAAGGAAGATAGAGTTTATCAGAATATTTAAGCGCCTGATATGCAGGAAGAGGAGCAGAAGCAACAACAGCATCTGCACGGCCGTTTAAAAGTTCCTGAACAGCCTGTGATTCATCATCAAAAAGCTTAAGATCTGCATCCGGCATGATTTTTTTAACTGCTGTAGAAGCAGTTGTACCGATTCTTGCGGCAATTACAATTCCCTTTTTGTTAAAATCCTCAAATTTTTGTAAACCCGCCGGCAGATTTCCTGTCAGCAACAATAGACATTCCTGTATAATCATAAGGTATTGAAAAATTTACTTTAAGATTCCGTTCTGCACGGATACCCATACCGCCTATAATTACATCAAACTTTCCTGTTAGAAGAGCAGGTATAATACCTGACCATTTTGTCGGTACAAATTCAATTTCTACGCCCATATCTTCTGCAAGCCGTCTTGCCACATCAATTTCAAAACCTATAAGTTTTCCCTCTTTATCCTTCATTGCCCAGGGAACAAATGTAGACATGCCTACTTTAAGAGTTCCTCTCTTCTGTATTTCATCAATCAGACTTGTCTGAACTTCACCTTCATCATTATCAGCCTTAGCTGTACATGAAACTAAAAGCAGTGCAGATATAATTAATACTGCAAATAATATTTTTTTCACTTTTTAACTCCTTGTGATCTGCCTTGTTAAGGCTTGTACAATCTGACTATTCACCTGTATTTTTAAATACAAAATCTAAATCAGGATATTATATTCATCTGTTTACTTCACAGAAAATACAATTCATAACAACAGCAGTCAGAATCTATACTACTAAGATAGGATAATCAGCACTCAGAATCAAACTTTTTTTTTATCTGATTTACGGTTCATTTTCTTTTCAAGATAGTTTACTGCTTCACTTAGTAAAGTTGTGATGACAAGATAAACTGCAGCAACAGTAAACCATATCTCAAATGTAAGAAAAGTATCTGCAACAATCTCCTGCCCTCTCATTGTTAAGTCATAAATAGCAATTGTACTTACAAGAGAGGAGTCTTTTATAAGAGAAATAATCTGGCTTACAAGAATAGGAAGGATCTGCCTGAATGCCTGGGGCAGTATAATTCTCGTATAGATGGTTATCTTGCCCATCCCAAGGCTCTTTGCAGCCTCCCACTGCCCTTTTGGTACTGCTAAAATACCTGCACGGATAATTTCAGAAGTATATGCACCCTCAAAAAGGGAAAGAGCCGCAACTGCGGAAAGAAAAGCTGAAATATTGAATATAGGAGAAACGACAAAATATATAAAAAACAGCTGAATTAGAAGCGGTGTATTTCGAACAGCTTCGAGATAAAACCGTGCAGTAAACCGCGCCATGAAAGAACCGGACAGTCTGAAAACGGCAGTTACAAGTCCGACTAGAAGGGTAAGAACAAGACTTAAAGAGGATATCTGAAAAGTAACCAGAAGCCCTTTTATAAGAGGACCTGCTGTAAAACCCGAATCATTTACTGTAAAAAGTATCTTTTATCCGATACCACTGCCAGTTATATCTTAAACTGCCTGCCCCTTCTGCTATTACATATAGAAGAAAACCTGTAAAAAAATAAATTTTATTAAATCTTTTATTCTGCAGTCAAGATTTGCAATTTTATTTACATACTTTAAGAATCACTGACATTATCCATTATTATTATTTTTTACTCCCATGAAACATCAAAGAGAGCAGCTCTTTACTAAAATACCAACTTTATCATAAAATTTCATTATATTATTATAATGCTGTACGCAAAAAAAAAATTACTAAATCTCATGTTTAATTGTAAATATGACTTTTCTGGATTATAACTTTAAGTGTATAGAAAAAAAGGATACCATATTCATCATGGCAATACCAGTTAAAAGAATGACCAACAGGTTTTATCCCGACTCGAAAAGGGTTATCACCCGGTTTTATTTACCGGGAGGGGCTGGAAGAGGTGAGTTTATAATAAAAAAAAGTACTCACCCTTTCTGAGGAGGAAGTAAAAAAAATCCTAAAGAGAACTCTCGCGCACTTTGCACACAGACACCGAAACATAACAAAAGTTTTTGACAGGCATTTCAAAAATATCACTCACTTTCTTGATGACATGAAAATACCTCAGGATACACTCTCATATGAGAGAAAACTGCTGATAGGCTCATATTTTTCACACGAATATTCTATAGAATCAGCAGCATTCTTCAATCCGTCCATTATTGAAGACCCCGATCAATCCCACCTTGAAGAGGGAAATAAAAGAATTATCTCAAGCTTCAGGGCAACAGGGGAAGGACATATTTCCTCCATAGTTTTCAGGAGCGGTATTATTGACAAAAACAATAATATTATTTTTAAACCGGTCAATGATTATGTAGAACAGCCGGAAATTATAAAAAAACATCATATAATAAAAGCCAGTTTTATTCAAAACTGAATGAAATGGATATTCACAAAGATATTCTCGAGCAGATTATGAACAGACTTGGTGAATATTTTACTTATAATGAACTCCAGGAAAGCATACATCTATCTGTGCAGGATATCAAATTATCATACTCAAAGAAAAATGTTATAAAATCTATTGTCTGGCTTGCAAATGCACATTATGAAATAACATTTTCTCTTGATACAGCTATTTCCGAACGGGTAATATTTCCTGTTTCTGATGCGGAAAAAAATGGTATTGAAGATGCAAGATTTGTTAAATTTACTGATGATGATGGAATTGTAAGTTATTATGCCACATTTACAGCCTACAATGGATTTGCCATATTACCAAAACTGCTTGAAACAAAGGATTTTTATCATTTCTGTGTAAAACCGCTGCTTGGCAAATGCGCTCAAAATAAGGGGATGGCTCTTTTTCCAAGAAAGATAAACGGACAATATGCAATGGTTTCACGTATAGACGGGGTGAGCAACTACATCATGTTTTCCAATAATATTCAGGATTGGCAGCAGGCAAAAATAATCGAAGAACCGAAATAATTCATGGGAATTTGTTCAGATGGGAAACTGCGGTTCGCCGATTGAAACAGAAAGAGGCTGGCTCTTGATAACCCATGGAGTTGGACCTATGAGAGAATACTGTCTAGGTATTACTCTTCTTGATCTTGAAAACCCTGAAAAGGTTATTTGTCAGCTTGAGGAACCCCTTTTAATACCGAATGATGAAGAAAGAGAAGGCTATGTTCCCAATGTGGTTTATTCATGCGGATCAATAATTCACAACAATGAACTTATTATTCCATACGGGATGTCTGATTCAGCATCCTCATTTGCGTCAGTATCTCTTGATAAACTTTTGCTAAGCTGTCCTGATACTTCTGTCTAGTATCGTATGATACAAAGCAATATAATCTCTCACCATCCTTTCCTGAGAGAATTTATCCTCTGACCAGCTTCTGCAAAATGATCTGTCAATTGATTTAACACTTTTTAAAGCCTCTGCTGCCTCATCAACCGTGTTCACAAGAAATCCGCTTTTACCATCTGCTATAAGTTCAGACATTGATCCTCTATTGAATGCAACTACCGGGGTTCCGCAGAGCATGGACTCAGCAACACTTAAGCCGAAGGGTTCATTAAAGTTAACAGGGTGAAGCAGTGCAAGTGCCCCTCCAAGCAGGCTGTTCCTTTTTTCAGGACCTGAATGACCGATAAAACAATATCATCATTATTTAAAAAAGGCTCTACTTTTTCCCTGAAATAACTTTCATCCTGGATAATACCGGAAATTATAAGTCTCATTCCGGCTTTTTTAGCTATTCTGATTGCTTCATTTGTTCCTTTGTCACGATGTATTCTCCCGAAATAAAGCAGATAGTTTCCAGGAAGATCAGCATAGGTGAAATCATCAAGTTTTAATCCATTGTAAATAGTGGCGGAATAATCAAGATCAGGACTCCTGTCTGAATTGCTGATCGATACATAATAAGTATTCTTATTATATTTTTATAGACAGGAAGAATCTTAGGAGAGGAAAAGCCGTGAATAGTTGTTATAACTGGAGTTTTAATCAGGGAGGAATATGTGAGGGGGAGAAAATCATAGTTATTGTGAATAATATCAAAATCACCTGCATTCTCCATCATGTTTGATATATGAAGACATTCCCAGACCTTTGGATCAAGAGATTTATCCTCTTCATATGGAATTCACAAATATACTTCAGATTTCCTTTTGTGATTGAGTCGCCGCTTGCAAAAAGAGTGACATCAATCCCGTTATTAACAAGTCCCTCTGCAATATTGGATGCAACCTGCTCCCATGGACCATAATGACGGGGAGGAGTTCGCCAGCATACAGGTGATAATACAGCTACTTTCATTTTTTCCTCCCTTGGTATTTGAATTGTGATCCTTGAAAATGACAACTCTGATTCAGGAATTAATGTCCGGTATCATAATGGCGGTCTTGAGTTATTGAGACAAAGAGAAACAAGCTCATCAATCTGAGCAGTTCCAGCGCACATGACTGAATCCGCCCACCCAGTAGATCTTAACAGTTCCATCCTCTTCAGGGACAGCTCCGCAGCAAAAGACCACATTGTGCACATATCCGGTAATTTCATAGACCTCTTCCGGCTGCAGTATCCAGCTGTCTCCTACCCCGAGAATTACAGACGGGTCATCAAGATCATGAAGAGCAGCGCCGAGTCTGTATATACAGCCGTCCATAGTAGGAAATACACCGTGGTAAATATGAAGCCATCCGCTTTTTGTTTTAAAGGGAGGTGCCCCTGGGCCGATCTTCATCTCATCCCAGTGATACTTAACAGGTTTCATAACCACCCTGGATTCTCCCCAAAACGTAAATCCGGTGAATAGGATATCCATATTGACCATGGGCATATTTCAGAATGCGGTCTGTCAAGCCGGGTATAAAGACTGTTAAACTTTTCAGGGAAAATAACAACATTCCTGTAATCTGCTTCTGTTATCAGAGAAAGCCGTTCAACATTCTTAAAATCCTCAGTAGCAGCAAGAGCTATCCGTACACCATGCCGGGAATACGCACTGTAGGTGATTAAATAACGGCCATCTATATATGTTATCCTGGATCCTCTATCCCATATTCTTCATATTCTCTAAAAATCCTGTTTCTGAGGGGGTCAGAAAAGGTTTGCCTGAAACCCGGAAATGAAAGCCGTCATCACTTTCTGCAAGCCCAAGAATACTCCTGCCGTTGTATAAATGGGAACGAAATATCATTATATATCTACCCTCATACTTAACAACAGCCGCATTATGCACTGTTGAAACAGGATATGGGACATCATCCCTTGTTAAAACAGGATTTCCTTCAAATCTGTTTATCAGAGCCACTTTTCCCCTATAAGGCATTTTCGTAAGCTGTTATAACAGTCAGATATGCTATTAAATATGAAAGTGTGCTCTCAGCTCCCTGATTTCTGTTGACACCTTTACTCTCAAGCCCGTCATTACAGCCATGTGTTTCAAAGTCATAGAGCGGCAGACGCAGGTCATTATCTCCCAAAAACCACATAAATGAACTGAACATTTTTTTAAGATACTGATTATCTCCTGATACAATAAAGGCCTGGTGATACATCAAAACCATAGCCATGGCATCAACAGGCTGCTGATCATACGGAGACCTTATTTCATCTTTTCTAAACCACTTATCACTTCCGATCAGGGAAATGTATCCCTCGCTGAAAACTGTTTCATCAAGGAACAACATTGATTCTTTTGCAGTTTTAAGAAGCTCTTCATCTCCTGTTATTTCAAAGGCCTGAAAAAGGGCAAAAGGGATAATACCATTATCGTATGAGAGAACCGGTTCAAACCAGTGCCAGTCTTCACTCTTATTAGTCCTGTACATTAAGGTAATTTTTTTCTGTCATCTCCTTAAGTATACTGGTCATTTCTTCATCTCCCGGAAAGCGATGAAGCCAGCTGCTGATTCCAAGTACAGTATTTGAGATTCCTCTGAGTGATATTTAATTTTTTATAATTTGGAGAAGCATTTAAAAACATCTCTTTTCCAAATTTTCAAAAATATGAATCATTCGGGGGAAAACGGACAAGAGTTCCCAAAGCCCAGATTGTTCTGCCGAAAGAATCTTCAGACCCCTTTTCATCAAGAAAGTTTCTGTCAAAGCCCAGAAAATTCCTGAAAGTACCATCATCATTCTGCATGTACTGAATAAAACTTAAATAAAATGACATTAAATCAAGAGCTTTCTGATCTTTCAGCAGTTTGTATGCCATTGTTGCCATCATAAGCGCACGCGAGTTATCATCCAGACAGTACCCTTCTTTGAATCTGGGAATACTATATTTGGCATGCTGAATAATACCGGTACTGTCAGTCAGGCGTTTAATATGGCTAAGATCAAACTTCGGGAGCTGCAGAGGATTAATAACAGGTCTTCTTTGTTACAGCAGCAGGTTTTGCCTCAATCAGCCCGCTCATAAGATTAAGATATTTAAGCCCTATCTCAGGCCATACTGTTTTCGCCCGTAATCATAGGCGTTTTTCTCAAAGAAGATAATCTGTCAGGATTATCAAGTAATTCATTCAGTATTTGAGAAAGTTTAGCTGAATCATTAAAATCAAACAGTATACCCCGGTCTTCTGCCAGAAGCTCAACAGCATGCCAGTAAGGGGTTGAAAGAACAGCAGCACCTGCACCCACAGCATAGGAAAGTGTACCGCTTGTTATCTGTGCTTCGTTCAGGTAAGGGGTTACATATATATCTGCAGCTGAAAGATAACCGAGTAATTCCTCAGTGTTACAAAACGATCATCAAAATATACATATTCGGAGAGATTATTTCTTCTTACCAGAAGTTTAAGATAATTTCGGTATTCCTCCCCTGATACCTTTACTACTGCTGGATGAGTCTTTCCAAGTATTACATATAAAATATCAGGATGTTTTTTGACTACTTCAGGAAGGGCATTTATTACAGTTTCAATCCCCTTGTTTCTGCTTAAAAGACCAAATGTTATAAGGGTTTTTTTCTTTTCTACATGAAACTTCTTTTTATGATAGAGGTTCTGCATAAAATCAAAATCAGGACACCATGCTCTATGACCTCTATCATCTCAACAGGTATATCATAAATATCGGTTAAAAAACCGACAGCAATCCTGCTCATTACTACAATTTTTGCAGCTATTTTACCTATTTCACGAACAATATTTTTCTGATCATAGGACGGCTCCCTTAATACTGTATGAAAAATTACAACTAAGGGAATCTTTAATCTGTAGATAAGAGGAAGTATATATACACCGCTGTTTCCCCCGTATATACCGAACTCATGCTGCAGAATACATATATCTGCATTGCTGTAATTAATAAACTTAACCGCTTTCAGATAATCCTGGGAATGATTTTGATTGATTACATGAACAACTTCTTCATTATAGGAATATTCGTTATTTGGGTCGTTTAAAGCTACAATTCTTGCATCTGCCTTTATTATTTTTTCTCTGTTGTTATTTACCAGCGAATCAATCAGATTCATTGTAAATGTTGCAATGCCGCACTGACGCGGGGGATAATTTCCGATACATACAATTTTTAATTTCTTCATTAACTAAAGCATAGGTTGATATTCCTAAAATATCAATTGACAATAAATTAAATATAAAATATCCTATCTGTGAAATTTTTCACAGGTGATATTATAAATTATGGGAATACAGATACCTGAACCGACAATTGAAAGACTCTGTAAAGTTTACAGCCTGCTCGGAAGACTTAAAGATGAGGGTAGAACAGCTGTATCTTCTTCTTCAATAGAAAGAAAAACAGGAATCCCCGCCCATACAGTAAGAAAGGACATCAGCCAGGCCGGAAGTATTAAAAGCGGTAAAGAGGGATACAGCATTGAAGACCTGATGAACATTATCGGGAAAATCTTTGATTTCGGGACACCCCGTAAAGCATGCATTGTAGGACTTGATATAATGGGCAGCGCAATCCTGAACAACAGGCAGATAAGTATTGCAGGATATGAAATTGCAGCGGGATTTGACAGTAATATAAACAGAATGGAAATGATGAATACAGATGTACCGCTCTTTCCCACCTATGAAATACCTGAAAAGGTAAAAGAGCTGTCGATTGATTTCGGAATAATTGCTGTAGAGCCTGAAAAAGCACTGGAAACAGCTGAAAAGCTGATTAAGGGGGGAATTAAGGGAATAATAAACTATTCCCGATAATTCTTAACCTTGAAAATATTATAGTTAGGAATATTTATCTTGCAGAGGAAATCAGGCTGGTTTCAGCACTGATGGCTACTGCAGATAAACAAAAAAGTCTCCGGATGACTTCCGGGAAAAGGGAGAAAAAATGAATAGAGTATTTAACTTTGCAGCAGGCCCTTCAACATTACCGGTTGATGTTTTAAAGAAGGCACAGAATGAACTTATGGACTATAACGGATGCGGTATGTCTGTAATGGAAATGAGCCACAGATCAGCTGATTTTGATAAAATAGTCAAAGATGCTGAAAAACTGATGAGAGAACTTCTTGATATTCCTGAAAATTATTCAGTTATGTTTCTTCAGGGCGGGGCATCAACTCAGTTTGCAATGATTCCTCTGAACCTCTTCGGTAAAAACAAAAAAGCTGACTACATTGTTACAGGCGCCTGGAGTAAAAAAGCAGCTGAAGAAGCTTCAAAATACGGAACAGCAAATATAATTGCATCATCAGAGGAAACAAACTACACATATATTCCTAAAGTAGATGAATTCTCAAAAGATGCAGATTATGTACACATAACAATGAACAATACAATCTACGGAACAAGTTATAAATATGTTCCGGATACCGGAGATATTCCGCTTGTAGCTGATATGTCTTCAAATATAATGTCGGAAAAAATTGATGTTAGTAAATATGCAGTAATTTATGCAGGAGCCCAGAAAAATCTTGCTCCATCAGGAGTTACACTTGCGATAGTAAGAAATGATCTTATCGGTAAGCACATGGATATTACCCCTACTATGCTTCAGTATAAAATTCATGCAGATAAAGGTTCACTTTACAACACTCCTCCATGCTGGACAATTTATATACTTAAACTTGTTCTTGAATGGGCAAAACAGCTCGGCGGCGTAGATGTTATTGAAGCAAACAACAAAAAGAAAGCTGATCTTCTCTACAACTACCTCGATTCATCTGATTTCTACAATGGAACAGCAGTTAAAGAAGACAGATCACTTATGAATGTTCCGTTTGTACTTCCTAATGATGATCTTAATGCAAAATTTTCTTGAAGGCGCTAAAGCTGCAGGACTGGTATCTCTCAAAGGACACAGATCTGTAGGAGGAATGAGAGCAAGTATCTATAATGCAATGCCTTATGAAGGTGTTGAAAAGCTTGTTTGATTTCATGAAAAATTTGAAAAGGAAAATAAATAATGGCAAGGATTCTGACACTTAATAAAATTTCAAGTACAGGACTTGATGTTCTTCCAAGAGAAGACTATGACATAGCATCTGAACTTGCAAATCCGGATGCTATAATCTTAAGAAGTTTTAAAATGCATGACATGGAACTGCCTGAATCACTTCTTGCAGTTGCAAGAGCAGGAGCTGGAACAAACAATATCCCTATAGATAAATGTTCTGAAAAGGGAATTGTTGTTTTCAATACACCTGGAGCAAATGCAAACAGTGTAAAAGAACTGGTAATAGCATCATTATTCCTTTCATCAAGAAAAATTGCAGATTCAATAGAATGGTGTAAAAGTCTTGACGGAAACGGAGATGAAGTACCTAAAATGGTTGAAAAGGCAAATCAAATTTTGCCGGACCTGAAATTAAAGGGAAAAACTCGGAATTATCGGACTTGGTGCAATCGGTGTAATGGTTGCAAATGCAGCTTCTTCACTCGGCATGGAAGTAACAGGATATGATCCTTTTATATCTGTAGAATCTGCATGGGGGTCTTTCAAGAGATGTTAAAAAAGGGATAAGCATGGACAGTGTTATTGCTGATTCAGATTATATCTCAGTTCACGTACCTCTTAATGATAATACAAAAGGACTTTTCAACAAAGACAAGTTCAAAATAATGAAAGGCAATGTAAGACTTCTTAACTTTGCGAGAGGCGGTCTTGTAAATAACGAGGATCTTAAACAGGCAATTGCAGACGGAAAAATAGCAGCCTATGTAACTGACTTCCCGGATGAAGATCTTATTAAAATGGATAATGTTATAGCAATTCCCCATCTCGGCGCATCTACAGCAGAAGCAGAAGAAAACTGCGCATTGATGGCGGCAGAACAGCTCAAAGATTTCCTTGAAACAGGGAATATTAAAAACTCTGTAAACTTTCCTAACTGCGGTATGGAATTCAACAGCCGAAGCAGAATTCTTATAACAAATAAAAATGTCCCCAGTATTATCGGTCAGATTACATCACTGCTTGCAGCAGACGGTGTAAATATTTCGGAATATCTTAATAAGCATAAGAATGACTACGCCTACAACATTATTGATGTTGAGACAGAAATACCTGAAAACATTATTGATAAGCTTAAAAGTATTGATGGAATTATTTCTGTGAGAATTATAAACAAATAATATTTTTTCATTCATTTCAATTATATTCTGCAGCCGGGAGAGATTCCGGCTGCTTTTTTTGTCCTGCTGATAAACTTGCAGTAAAACCTCAAGCATATATCTGCATATCAATCCCAAAGCCCATAAAACAGAAGCAGCCTGCTTCATTTACAAAGGAGCTATACACTCCCCGATAATTTCAGTTGCCTTTTGTGTTTTGCTGTGGTAATTTCAGAAAAGCATCTTGCGGGTAAAACAGAATCCTGAACTGCTTAAAACTGTGAAGCCGACAACTGCAGAGACTTTATAGAAAGCTCGAAAGTGAATACAGGGGCTTACGGTGCGGCAAACGCCCACTAAAAGAAATCGCATTATTTATCCAGTTCGGGAACCGCCACAACAGGGGGTGGTTTTTGCTTCAGAAAAATCTGCTTATCAGGAATCAATCAGACAGATTTAAAGCAGACTGTTAAAAATGATCCGCAGCTATTTACTATCAGCTGGAGGCTATTTAAATATGAAATTTTCACAATTTCCACAAAAAGGAGTAATATTAGCTATGTTATTTACACTATTAAGCATGTCAGCATCCTGCGAAACCGGCAGCGATCTCAATGACGGACTTTACGCAGAATTAGACACATCAAAAGGTAAAATTCTTCTTTCTCTCGAATATGAAAAAACACCTATGACTGTTGCAAACTTCACAGGTCTTGCAGAAGGCAAAATCGACGGCGGCAGAGGAAAAGAAACACCCTATTACGACGGTCTAAAATTCCACAGAGTTATTCCTGATTTTATGATTCAGGGAGGATGCCCTTAGGAACAGGAACAGGCGATCCGGATATAAATTCCCGGATGAATTTGATTCATCACTCAAACACACAGGCCCGGTATTCTTTCAATGGCAAACTCAGGTCCAGGAACAAACGGAAGCCAGTTTTTTATTACACATGTTGCAACTCCATGGCTTGATAACAAGCACACAGTATTCGGACATGTTGTTGAAGGACAGGATATTGTTGATAAAATTGCCCAGGGCGATAAAATCAATAAAGTTTCAATTATCAGAGTAGGCGAAAAAGCTGCTAATTTTAAGAATGATCAGAAAGCATTTGATGATTTTGTAATGAATATCGAAAATCAAAAGCTGCTAAGTTTCAGGATAAAATTGCGGCTGACCTGAATACAATAGAAAAAAACTGGCCTGAGGCAAAGAAAACTGAATCCGGTCTTATGTATATTGTAAGAAATGAAGGAAGCGGTTCAGGTTCACCAGTAATGGGAAGCAAAGTTAAAACACATTATGAAGGAAAATTCCTTGACGGTCAGGTTTTTCGACAGCTCATATCAGAGAGGAAAGCCGCTGGAATTCCAGGTAGGACAGGTTATTGCAGGCTGGAATGAGGCTCTTATGGATATGAAGAAGGGTGAAAAAGAACTCTTATTATTCCGCCCGAACTTGGATACGGAAGTGCCGGTGCAGGCGGAGTTATTCCTCCATATGCCTACCTTGTTTTTGAAGTGGAACTCATTGATTTTCAGTAATCATATATTATGAAAAAAAGTAAAACTGTATTTGTCTGTGATGTATGCGGACACGAAGAGGCGAAATGGGCGGGAAGATGTCCTTCCTGCCAGAACTGGAACTGTTTTTCCGAACTTACAGTAAAAGCTGAAAAAGGGGGGAAAAACTTCCGGTAAATCAGATGACGGTAAAATCCTGAAAATCTCAGAGATTGAATCAGAATCTGCAAAGCCTCTTGATACAGGAATAAATGAAATAAACAGAGTGCTGGGAGGAGGAATCATCCCAGGCTCTGTTGTCCTTATAGGGGGGGAGCGGGAATAGGCAAATCAACCCTAATGCTGCAGTTATGCAGAGAAGTTTCACAGTCAAAAAAAGTATTATACATATCAGGAGAGGAATCTCCATCCCAGATTAAGGGAAGATCAGAACGTATAAACGGTAAAAACGAAAGGGAAGCTCGAACTTTTCTTTAATACTGAACTTTCATCAATATTAAAAGCAATACGTTCATCCCGTGCAGATATAATAATTATTGATTCCATACAGACAATCTACAGCACAGAAATAGGAGCAGTTCCCGGCACAGTGAGTCAGCTTAAATACTGCGCACAGGAATTAACCGACATAGTAAAGCAGTCAAAAGCAGCACTCTTTTTTATAGCGCATGTTACAAAAGAGGGTGTTATTGCAGGCCCAGAGTTGTAGAACATATGGTAGATACAGTTCTCTATTTTGAGCACACAGGAAATGACTTAAGAGTTCTAAGAGCACAGAAAAACAGGTTCGGCTCTGTAGATGAGCTAGGACTATTTAGAATGGGCGAAAAAGGTCTTAAACAGATAGGAGACCCTGAAAATGCCTTTCTTGTTAAACGGGAAAATGAGATACCTCCGGGAGTGTGCATTGCCCCTGTTCATGAAGGCTCGAGAATATTCCTTGTAGAGATACAGGCGCTGACAGTCCCTGCAAAAGGGGGGATATCCAGGGTTTATTCAGACAGAATCGACAGCCAGAGAATATCAAGAATTGCTGCGGTAATTGAAAAACATGCATCGCTTAAATTCTCGGACCAGGATATCTATATAAATGTTGCAGGCGGAATACGGATAAAGAAGTGGGAGTTGAACTGCCTATTGCACTTGCGCTTTACTCTGCAAGAACCGGAGTTCCTGTGCCTCAGGGAATAGCATCTGCTGGGGAACTAAGTCTTACAGGGGAAATTCTCCCTGTTTCTGCGGCAGACAGAAGAATTGGCACTGCATCCGGTTTCGGTATAAAGAAGTTTTTTACTCCCGGATCGCTATACAGCGATGAGAAGATAAAAAAATCCTATACTGCAGTCCGGAATATTAAGAACGCTGTTAAGGATGTTTTTAAATAAGCTTAATAAAACCTTTTTTAATTCTACCGGAAATATCCATGAGCGAAGCAGTTCCACAAGTATACCATTCAATTACCTAACATTCTTACTTTGAAAAAAATCCATATATTTTTTATCAACTCCGATTATATGACTTATCAGCCAGTTTTTTAGAAAATCAAGTAAAAACACAGACAGGCCTATTTTACCGCTGTTAAAATCATTCTGAAACTCAGTAACTTTTTTTACAAAGTCTGCATGCTCCTGTTTATGAGTGTTTGATTCCGGATAATTATATTCTTCAAACAGGTCCTCTTCTGTTTTGAAATGCGTATCAGTATAATAAATCAGATTCTCTATTATTTCTCCGGCTGTTTCCTGTCCTATTCTATTAAGCATTGCTTCATTTAATTCATTTATCATTTCAACTAGTCTGTAATGCTGCTTATCAATTTTTTTCGATTTTCGACACTATATTCATCTTTCCATTCAATCAGATCCATAATTTTCTCCTAACAGGTAATATTTTGCTTTATGTAATTTTTATTAAAACTTAATAATATCATTGCTTACAGCTTTTTATATAAAAATATTTATTCCTGAATCAATACAATTTTAAACGAGGTACAAATTTAGGATAGTATAAAACGAGTTTATAACTTATTCATACTATATACAACTTTTCCTATACTTGCAAACGCAATAATAATGAACTATAGTTTTTAATAATTACAAATAAAGGACTAATCAAATGACAATAAGAAACAAATTGCTTCTTCCTATTATTATAATTCTTTTCATAACCGGATTAACAGGCTACCTCCTTTTTCTCCGGTCTTTCTCCATCCTATCAGAAAGTATTATTGAAAAAATCACACACTATACCTGAATTCAGTTACAGACTTTTCACAGGATAAAATTGATCAGATATATAATGATATTGGAAGGGTTGGAATGAAGGCCCTGTCTATAGCTTCTCTGTTTTCGGAATGGGATCCTGTAGCAGATGCATATAAGACTGCCCATTCAGGAAATATGGATGATGAAAACAGTATTCAGTCCCAACTTGCAAGAGAAAAACTACGTGATACCTTTTCAACAATATTAAAAGGATATAAAGCAAATACAGGAAAAGATCTAAAGCTTCACTTTCATTTACCAAACGGCAGGAGTCTTGCAAGACTTTGGAGAAAAGGATATCAGACAACACGTAACGGGCTTAAAATAGATATTTCAGATGATCTTTCCGGCTTTCGAAAACTGTCATTGAGATAAATCAGGGGACTCATCAGACACTGACAGGTATAGAAATCGGAAGGGGGGGATTTGTTATCCGCGGCTTAGCACCAATCACATCCTCCGGAGGAAAGCATCTGGGATCCAACGAAGTACTTTTCTCTTTTTCCGACCTTATAGATAAAGCCCGAACCACTGATAAAATGTTCTTTGCGGTATATATGAATTCAGATTTACTGAAAATTGCAAAAAGTCTGCAGGACCCGGATAAATATCCGCTTATTGAGAATAAATATGTTAGAACTGATGCAACTGATCCCCTTATAACCGATCCCCTTATCAGCATGAATCTCCTGGATAAGGGAAAAAATGAAAATAATATCTGAAGAAAACGGAAATTATTTTGTCAGTACTTTCCTATCAAAGATTTTGCAGGTAGTTCTGTTGGAACAATTGCATTGGCAATAGATATATCTGAGCAGCAAAAATCATTATCTTTAATAATAGATGATATAAAATCAAAGCTATTAACTGTAAAAATCGGCTTCAGCATAGGGATAATACTTCTCATTCTAATAGTCAGTATAACTATCTATTTTATTACAAAACTTGTAACAAGACCTCTTATAAATGCAGTTGAGCTGGTTAATATGATAGCTGAAGGTAATTTATTTGTTGATATAGACAGCACATCGAATGATGAAACAGGGCAGCTTCTTACTGCAATGAAAAAATATGGTCAATAAAATATCAAAGGATTGTAGATAGTATAGCATCTTCTGCAAATCAGGTGACTTCAGGAAGCGATCAAATCTCTAAATCATCTCAGCAGATTTCATCAGGAGCAAATATGCAGGCATCCAGTACCGAAGAAGTCTCAAGCAGCATGGAGCAGCTTGCTGCAAATATACAGCTTAATAATGAGAATTCATTAAAATCAAATTCAATTACAAAAGAAGTTGTACAGAAAGCTGAACATGGTGGAAAAGCCGTAAAAGAAACAGCTTCTGCAATGAAAAACAATTGCAGAAAAAATTGCAGTAATTGAAGATATTGCAAGAAACACCAATATGCTTGCCCTTAATGCCGCAATAGAGGCTGCAAGAGCAGGTGAAGCTGGAAAAGGATTCAGTGTCGTAGCTTCAGAGGTTAGAAAACTTGCTGAAAACAGCCAGAGCGCTGCTGCTGAAATTACCGAAATATCATCTTCAAGTATTGCAAGCGCCGACGAAGCTCAGGAAGTAATTAATAAACTCATACCTGAAATACAAAAAGTTTCAGAACTTGTTGAGGAGATAACTAATGCAAGTAATGAGCAGAGCAGCGGAGCAAGTCAGATAAACGGTGCAATAATGCAGCTTGATAATGTTATTCAGCAGAATGCTTCATTCTCTGAAGAAATGGCATCAATGGCTGAAGAATTATCAGCCCAGGCAGAAACAATGAAAAGCACAATTGAGTTTTTTAAACTCGAAAAAGAATGCTGAAAAGAA
>LQAH01000163.1_pt1 | contig 19950 bp, 17 predicted proteins | sample 1535791 | NCBI WGS metagenome assembly LQAH01 (sample SAMN04331585, study PRJNA305678) | bioreactor metagenome | isolation source: bioreactor_4 inoculated with Wadden Sea sediment 2nd replicate of a... | place: Germany:Bremen
GTCTCTTCTACCACAATTCCAACACCTACATAACTACCATGAAGTTGCTTCTGAATTTCTTCATAAATATCAGGTTCTATATAGTCACTATAGGGGTCTAAGGTTTCAAAAATACCATTATAAGCACCCATTATCATTTTATCACGATCTACTTCTATGTAGTAATTTGTTTCTATGTAATTAACAATTTCATCAATGTTACTCAAAGCTTCAGAAACACTCATTTTTTCGGCGTATGTTTGCGTTGTCATTAATACACCCATAGCCATAATCAAAACCAGTAGTCTTTTTCTCATTTACTCCCCCATATCTTTGTCTAATTAAGTTTTGCAAAACATATCTCTATATCTACATTTTAATACTGTTTTACTACAATAACTTGATTAAATGAGAAATGTAATAAAAAATTAAGGTCTTTAATAAAAAGACACTGCAATAATGTTTAATTGAAGTGTCTTTTGAATGCAATGTTCTATACTAAACAAATCTAATAGCGATTAATGATCTTTTCACGATAATCGTAATTGATTTCATTACGAATATGCTCTATAAACTTATGAATCATAACAGCTGCTTCTGCTCTTGTGACCAATTCATTAGGTCTTACATATCCATCTTGATACCCTCTTACTAAGCCTATTTCATTAGCCATATATATAGCATCTTTTGCCCAGGTCGGAATACTTGAATCGTCTACATAACCTGTTTTGTAGGGCGGGCTCGGCGCAAGATGCTCTATGCCCAAAGAGTTAATCATAATTTTAATGGCTTCAGATCGTCTTAAGGTTCTGTCCGGTAGGAAAAATCCATTTTCTCCTGCCATAATACCATTATCTTTAACAAACTTTACATAACTATAGTCTGGATCTGTTAATTCTACGTCTTGGAAGATAAGAAGATTATCTTCATCTCTTGATAGTTTAATTTGCTCTGAGCGCGTCAGTGTTCCGACTTCGTCTAATGAATTGGCAATGGCTCTTGCAAAATCTAAACGTGTGATGGGTGTATCTGGTGAAAAATAAGCGGAGTCATTATCGAATATATTGAGACTCGATAATAAAAATACTGTTTCTTCTGACCAGTGGCCACCAATGTCTCTAAATTTTGGAGATAACAAACTGTCTGAATCAACCAATAAATCTTCTCTTAAATTGGATTCGCCTCTGTTTCGACCTGATTGAGGAATGCCGTCTGAATCTAAAGAAGGTAGATTGTATTCGTATTGTAATATATTCTCTTCAAAATGATTTTTAATATATCCGCTTCTAAAACTTATGGTTTGCGGACTATTACTAATGTATTCAAAATCTTTACGGTCTGTACTTGAAAGTTTTAATGTTACGTAACCACTCCATTCTAGGGTTTCGCTTGATGAACTATCTTCAGCGTCATAGTCTGGATTATCCATTACCATGGTCATGTCTTGTTTTAATATGTGGGTATCCGAACTCCCCCAGAAGTGATCATAACCTATTAAAGTGTCTCCCGTAGTTTCTATTTCGAGTTTACCTTCATTAGTAGTGGCATCCCATTTTTGTAGTAAATTCGTTTATTGTATAAAGTTCCTGCATAATAATCGACCGCTGGTGTGTTATCGTACAACAATGACTTTGTAAACAAGTAACCATCTAACTCATAGGTGTCTGAATCAATGGTTATATCTTCTGATAATTTCGATATTTTTAGCTTTGTATTGAGTTTGTTGAAAGGTGTCATTGGTGGTCTTTGTAACATCGTATGTTACACTTCTGTCTAATGTAGTTGTACCATCTGCATTCTGAAGTGTGTATTTATAAGTTAATGAATAGTCTGTCTCATCTTCATCAGGGTCTGAAGGTATTTGAACAGTTCCTGATAAAATGACAGGGGCTCCAGTCAAAAATAGGACTTCTTGATATTGATATGTGCCACTTTTTGATGTAGGATCACCCTGTACACCGCCATCTAGCATGTGAAATTCAGCGAATGAGAAAGTGGTTAAACTGTATATGAAGATAAGTAGTAATATGAAAATCCATTTATTTTTCATGATTGCCTCCGATTTTTAAGTAATCAGTCATTCGGTAGTGAGTCGTTCAGTTATAGAAATAAGATCAAAACAATTTTGCCACTAAAGACACTAAAAACTCTAAATGGATATCTATTTAGAAATAATATGCTCTTAGTGTTTATATTGATTAATCAAAAAGTTTATCACTCTGTATATCGTAACAAAACATTACACTTAGAACAATAGTTAAAGAAAGGACGTACGTTGACGTCCCCTCTATCATTGCTCTTTTTTGTGTCTTTCGTGTCTTTAGTGGCAAATAATTTGTTTCTTAATTTACTCCACAAACACTACCACTGCATCTTCTTTGTATCGAATAGCCTTAATTTTATCTCCTATTTCAATATCATCGAATGAAATAGTTTCATTGTTTTTCATAATAATGGTATCGCCTAGTTCAATATAGGTATTTGTACGGTTATCATTCCATTTATTATAGTAGTCTAACCAGTCAAAGCTATTTTTAAGTTCTACACGGTTCCAGTTGGTGTCTATACTTACGACTTGTCCTTTTGTGTAGATAAAGCGGTTAATGACGTCATTCATTTCGTCTTCGACTTCTGATTCTTTATCTATTTCGTCATCTATATTCAAACCTTCTATGAGGGCTTCTTGACGTAGCATGACATTGAGTGCTTCTCCATTTTCGTTTGCAACTACAATGGCATAATAACGTTCGTAGTCGAGGCCTTCGTCATCGGTATCTTCATTTTCCTCACGCATATAAGAACCATTGAAGAACTGGTAATCGCTCAAGGTATTTGGCGTTGTTTCTGTTACGTCTGTGATTACGGTTTCGTACCCGTAAGTTAAATCAATATTATTATCATCATCAGCTTCGTTCCAAGTATAACCTGTCATAGAAGCTGAATGGTCTAAGTTAAACATAGATGAGTAAACTGTTTCTATAAAGCCAACATATACATTAAGTGGTTGATGTAGCACTTGAGATGTACCGTGTAACTCTACAACAGATGCGTAGTTTTGGCCATTTTTAAAATTTGCTACAATTAGGGCATCTTCATTTAGCTTCATTGAGTTTTGCGTCACTAAACGGTCATCCCTGACAAAAATGGTTCCATCATTGTAATTAACATTTTGAGCGTTATCCATCTCGAAACGATTGACCGCCCGATTCAAGGTGTCTATGCCGCTGTAATAGACCCGTTCTCCACCGTTTTTAACAAGTACTTGAACCGCTTCATTATTGTTATAATCATCTTTAATTGCTACATACAGGTCCATTCCTTGCATTGAGCTAGAGAGCACATTAAAATCAACGGGTTGGCCGGCATAATATATTTTTGCATCGTCTCCAACATTTACTTGCATTGAAAAACTTGTCGAAGGACTCCACTGACTATTTTCTAATTTAGATGGTTGTGTTAAGGTCAATGTTTTATTGGCCCTATTGACCTGATAGAACTTTCCTTTATAGATGCCTGTAATGAGTTGTTCTGGCCCTTCTATCTCTACCATGGTAGGTGTTTGTGCATATACATCGCTAAAGTATAGCTTTACACGATCACCTGGACGAATTAAAGCATTTGAAACCATGGTTCCATCTTTTTTCACGATTGTACCGTCTGTAATAAGATAAAGTTCTTTTGAACCATCGTCCATCAAAAGGTTTAAATAGCCATTTGAAATAGACTCGACTCTGCCCGCTTGGCTTTTTCCATTAGCAGGAATATACCCTGGGTTTATAAATGTTTCTGAAGCTACATTGGTAACCATACCATTTTGAATATAAAGGGTTACGTCTTGTCCATATTGTAAGTCGCTCACCCCTGCCACATTGGTATTCATTGTAATGTCTGCATACTCAGCAATGGGGTATTTAACGATGTTGTTGTTATAATCCAATACTGTAACTAAAGATTGTCCATCATTAATAACGTCAATTTGCTGAATGGTTCCTTTAACCGTTGACGTTACCAGTGGTTTTGCCTTTGCCAGTAACAAGGTAAGCCCATCTTTTACAAGGTACTCAATAAAATCACCTTGGTTTAAGAGATCAATACCGCCACTGTCATTGTTTTTTATCACGTTAATGTCGTTACGTATACCTGTTGCTATATCTGTTTCGACTATAAAGTCGAAAACTTGACCATTGTGATTTTGTACACGCGTACGGATGAGTTCAACTTGTTGATCACCATTATAGTGATTCTCAGTGGTTTTGAGTATACAGTTCCATAATAAACTCTGACGCCTGTCTCACTTTGAGCCGCAGTAGCCATTTCTTGAACAATGGTACTTTGCGGGAGCACTTTAGCGAAAACGACAACACCATCTTGTGTTATATATTCGACCTCATCGCCTAGAGCAAGTAGGTTAGATAAAGCTACTGAACCATTTTAACAACGACAAAGTCAGTTGTAGACCCTGTTGCACTACTTTTTACAACACTTACGTTTGAGAGGGTTCCGTCCAAGTGCTTTAGGACATAGGTTGTATTACCATTAGGCAGTGTATTAATACCTGTAACAATGGCTGTTTTAGCTTCTAAGTTTCGATTATCGTAAAGACGATCTGTTATGCTCTGATTTAGATCTACCAGTTCACTACGTGTCATGTTTTGATCCGGATTAAATTGACCTGCATCATCTACTGACATGATACGCTCGTCTAATAAAGACTCTACAATACCTCTGTTAACAGGTTGTACTTCGTTAAAGTCATTAAATGAATAAACGATGTTTTGGTCACCATACACTGGTGTCAGGTTAAGTGCTCGAGACGTCCATATGGCTATTTCTTCACGTGTTGCATTTTGGTCTAGACTTCTGTCTTCATCTTCTATGAGTATGCCTAGGGTTAATGCTTCGTCAATATATTCTCTTGCTAGCTGGTTTTGGAAAGCTTCTGTCGACATGCCTGCTGCGTCCGCTACTAAACGCTCTTGTACTGCTGCTTCATTACCTGACATTCTTACTAGGTAGGTTAAACATCTTGCTTGGTTGCATATATTCCCGGATAAAAAGAATCTACACCGTATTTTTTTAAGACACCTTCTGCTGCTAATTGATAGATGTCTTCTTTGTTTGTGTCATCAAGTACATCAATGTATTGTACGTTTGATAGGAGTTCTGTTGATTTATCGTAGGATTCAAGTTCGGTTATGTTTTCTTGTGATAACGCGACTGGTCTTAGTTCTGGTACGCGGACTTCTGGGTTTAGGGATATGTTTTCTGCGTAAATGCAACTTGATGCTATTAGTGTTAATGAAAGTACAGTTGATAGAATTTTTCTTGATTGGCATGAGATCAGCTCCGTTGTATTTTTTTTCAATCACAGGAGGCTTTAAAAAATCAAAACCCCGACAGGATGTATCCTGTCACTACACTAAGATTGAGTATATATAGAAATCGAATAATTATTTAGCGTCTAGAACATTAAAAGTTAAACCCGACAGATATAACGAAGTGTTTTTCTTTCGTTGCCTCGCAAAGCATTTTGTTTTGTAAATGCTGAAAGAGTATCCTGTCACTACACTGAGTTTGAGCGTATATGGAATAAGATTAGTTATATAAGTTTTATTATTTAAACATATTTATTTACATCCAGATAAGCACTTACCGTTAACTAAGTGCTTATTTGATGGTAAATCTACTTACTTTATCGGCTTTTTTTTCCTTAGGTCTTTTATTACGATTATATTGCAGATTAAATGTACACACATTATTAGAATTAGAAAAAGGGTGGGCGCAAGACCCACCCCTACTTTGTTTAGATAAACTATTTCTACTATAGTTAAATTGAATTACTTTCAAAACCTTTATCGATCACCTAATATTACGTAATGTCCAGGTTCATTTACATTGGCATAAATGTAACCACTTGTTTTATCTAACCAACTGTCATTTAGAGCAATCCAATCTGATAAAGTAGGATCGTAATGGTATATTTTCATACTGTTAATATCACTCAATTCCCCTAAATTCGCATCATACGGCATACCCATAAGAATGGTGCCATTAAAGGTTGTCATTTTAGTTTGTGTCAGATTGTTTATGGCAGTAACTTCTACAGAACCTACTTCGCCAACAACACGTTTACCTCTTGGAACGTATCTCAAAATATGCCCTGAATAATCGTTGTTAGTCTCTTCAATTTTAACATTTGCGTAGGTATCACCGTCTCCCTTGCCAACTGCATCAAGGTAAGTGAGTGTATACAAATTGTCTGAACGTAACTGAAGATTAACTAAAGGATTTTGAATATAGATTCGTACATTTTCATTTCTGACAATATTCTCTGGTACATTCACTTCAAAGACTTTCGTAGTGCCATATTGAGGATCTGTTAAATCGACACTTACAAGGCTTACTTTGTCTACCTTGCTCAAGGTAACAACAGCCTTGTCTGCAAGTTGATCTACTTTGTAGACTTGACCTTCTGGAACGTCTACAGCACTATCAAAATCTTCTTTTCCTAATTCACCATCAATATCTTTAATATCGCTACGGTCTAAATAAGCTATGTTCGACCAGTCCGATGGACCAAATTTATTTACAGCTTTAATTACAAAGTTAACATCATCGTCACCACTTGCATCTTCTAAACCTGGTAAATTAGTTATTTTGTAGGGTTCTTGAGTGGTTGTATCTAAGAGTTGAAAATCTTTATAATCATCTCTTTTTAGTTGATATCTTGATTCGTCACCTATATATACGTAAATTTCGAAATAGTCAAAGTTACTTGATGTGTAATCATATAAACGAATGTATTTTTCTGCGACTACATCAACTTCTAAGTTTACAGGTGTCGAGGGTACTGGCACACTAAAGGTTATGGTTTCATCATCGTTAGATAAACCTGTGTCTCCATTAATAACAGTTACTGTTAATTCGCCTTCTGCAAACACTTCAGGGATGGTTGCTATCAAGACTGTCGAGCTTACAAATTCAACTGCGCTTGCAGCTGTTGCATCTGTTAACGTGTAGTTTACATCGTCTCTAAAGAGTCCGTAAGTGCCAGTTGGTGTTTCTGTACTTGAAACAGCTTCACGCGTACCACCAAAATAAACACTTGCAGTGCTATCAAAATTTTCACCTTGTATTTGAATTTTTGTTCCACCTTCTACCGAAACCCACTCAACCTCATCCGTACCATTCTCTGCTTTTATGTCAGAGATCGTTGGTAACTAACAATGGTTAAAGCTCCGACTGAAGTTGTTGTTCCGAAGTCATCATTAATAACTTGAATATTCTTGGCTCCAGGGCTTAACCCTTGAGGTACAGTCATGGTAATTTGTGTTGCATCATCTGTTATGGTGTCTGGTGTAACTGGCACACCTCCTGATGTACCAATAATAACAGTCGCATTATCTCTAAAATCTTTACCTATGATCTTAACTTCATTACCACCGTACTGAGATGTTTTATCTGGTAATAACTCCGTTATGGTTGGTCCACTAAGCTCTTCACGATAAATAAAGTATATTGGCCATCTATTCGTAGCTATTAAATGATCTTGATCCGTTGAATTAGCAATACCGCCATCTGTATTAGCCACAATAATCGGGTACCGTTGGTCTTGGTCTGCCTCTGTACCTGCTGGTACTAAGGCTATAATTACATCATTGCCAGTATCTTCGTCTTCTGAGCGTTCTACAACTGTCATTTCTGTTGTATTTAAGTATACTTTAACATCGTCACGGAAATCCTGACCTTGAATCTCAATTTCGATGCCGCCTGATACACCCGCCTGAACCATGTATGAGCTTTCACCATCAATTTGTTCATAAGGTTCTATAAAGTCAATTCTCGGTTTAGAATCAGGATTTGTGTAAGTGAATCCAACACTTGTGACACCGCCATCAGCATTAAATATATAAACTTGTGATGCGCCAATTGTATAATACGAAGCTGTTTCTATAACTAAGTGACTCGAACTATCCAAAGTTACACTTGGTGCATAGCCACGTTCAACATAAAAACGTCTATCACCCGCATCAACTTCAATCATGATCAGTTCATAATGAGTCTCTGTATTATAGGTTGTTCCATCATTGCTATCATCGCCAATGGAACGTAGTAATTCCCACTCGAATCTTGTAGCATACCTGCAGGAATAAAGAGTTTAGAATCATCGTAATTGGTAAATACACGTGTAAAGGTAGTGCCGTTCTCTTCTAGGCTTACTGTTACTTGGTCTAAATCACCTCGGTAGTCTACAATTAGGTTACCGTCTAGCTCTACGGTTGAACGCTGGGCGTTAATGGATCCGTCATTCTCTTGCCCAACTGCTATAGATCTATTTGTATTGGCATTAAACCTAACAAGGGTTGATACACCATCCATGATTGAGGTAATGACTGTCGCGTCATTATTATCATAACCAGGTATCTGATTTAATATAAAGTCGTCTCCGTAAACATCGCGGGTTTCTTGACCTATTCGGGCACCTGTATTGGGATTAATATAATTAATCGTAGGATTTGTAGATTGATAAGTGTATGTTAATGAGTTGGAGATCCCACCATCGTTGTTAAGGATGTAAACTCCAACTGCACCCGCTTCATTAGGCGGTGCTACAACCTTCAAAAAACCATCTGCAAAATCTACAATTTTTAGCTTTTTTCTGTTCCAAAATAGATATCTGGTAGTATTGGCGAATCGTAATATTCACTATAGAAAGAATAAGTTGCACCGCCATCAAAGGTCTTAGGTTCTCTAAGATCTACACTTGCAGCAGTATCTATATCTGTAGAGGTATAATCATTTTCTAAGTCATCCCACTCTTCAAGCACATTGAGGCTTCCATTAAGGTTTACATAGCTATCTCCTACGTCATAACCCGGACCACCAACTTCGTTGGTATAGGGTTCAAAGTATCTAAAATCGTACCCTTCTATGGCAACTACTGCACCGCCAGTAGTGCTACCTGTATTTGTTGTTATAGAACTAATACTTGGTGCACTTGAAGGTATTACATATAAGAATCCTTTTTCTTTATTTGCCGTACCGCCATCTTGATTTAAGACAACAATAGGCACCCATATTTGAGTGGTATTGAGTTCTGTAAGGTCTTTCGTGTATGCAGGTAAAATAATATCAATTTCTGTATAGTCTAAATTTATATTCACATCGCCAGAAGAAATCTCTGTTCCGTCTACAAATACACGGCTGGTTTCATCAAAATCAAAACCATAGAGTGTAACTTGTGAACCTCCTGATATAGATCCAAAGTTGGGATCTACTAAGGATATAACAGGGTTTGAAGATGGATTTGTATAATAATAAAATCCGTTACTTAAGGTTGCTTCTTTTGTATCTGGGTTCATAATGGTTACATCTTTATAGCCTTGTCCTGACGTTAATTGAGGTACCGTAAAACGGAGTTGACTACTGGAAATAACCTCGACACGGTTCCCAATAATTTCTCGAGTTGAAGCATTATAGATATAAGGTGTAAGCATTTTTAGATTATTGTCGTCAAAAGAAATATTGGTATCTGTTACCGTAATTGCATACTCGTTACTATCTTGAATAGCTACCAAGTTGTTACTTGAATTTAGTTGAATCTTGTAGGTATCTAAAGACCCATTACTTACGTATATATCACCATCAAGCTCTTTATAAATATTGTAATAATCACTCGTAACAACATCCTGCAATACAACGCTGTACCAATAGTCTGCCAAGCGCACTTCTTCAGTAAAATCATCGTCTCTACCAACAGACAAGACTTGATTATTCATATTAACTGTTAAATTTTCTGAACCAAAAGTTAAACTTGTTAACCCTACAGTTACAGTACCTAAATCTGTTCCATTAATATCATAAGCATGTATTACATTGCTATCCACAGCAAATTGATAAAGCAAAATACCATCATCATAGAGCAATGGGTTTCCATCTCCATCAAAACTTAATTCATAAACATCATTTGTAGCCGTGTCATATATATAGGCATTCTCATAAAAGGGACTTGTATCAACAACGTCGTTCTGAGTGTCTGCAACAAATATTAAATCTTCGTCAGGTGCTGTGTAGTCTACAAAGTCAATGTTATCTAAAGCATCGTAATTATAGCTGTTAATCTCATCGCCATCGAGCTTAATTCGGGATCCAATAAGTCTATAAGCATCTACGCCCGAAGTCGAAGCTGCTGTTGGATCAGGTTTGAAAAGTTTGTTCCTTCTACCGTCACAACTGTATCTTCTGTACCTCTATTAGGAGATACTAAAGAAATGGTTGGATCCTGATTAAAGGTTTGAATATAGAAGAAATCTCGCACATCTAACCCACCACCTGTATTAACGACTTGTAACTGTGTTTCTCCTTCCCGGCCCGCAGGAGCATTAAAGGTTAACACAACGTTATTACCTTCAACATCAATTTCACGCGTTACGCCAGAACCTCTGCACCATCTATATAAACCTTTATACCTTCTTGAAAATTTGTTCCTGTTACTTTAACTTCTGAACCACCGTCTAAGGTTACAATGTTAGGATCAACGGTTTCTATAACAGGTTCGTCTGTTGCTACTATAAATTCGACCAGATCAATAGCTACCGAGCTGTCACCTAAGTCATTAGACTCACGTTTAGGGTTAATGACTTGAACGTTCTTAGTACCTTGTGCATCAACTTGAGCTTCTTCAGGTAAATACATGATAATTTTTGTACCTAACTCATTAGCAGCTGTACCGTTTACCTCTTCGTTATTATCATTAAGCACGACCATTTCAACAGGTATTTCTTGAAAGCCAGAGTCTTGAAGAATATTTGCATAGCTGGAATCATAATAAATACGCCCCGTTAAACTTAAAGGTATAGCGTTCTTATCAAATAAAAGAATAAAGTTGTCATCCCCTAAAGTTGTTTCATTTTGAATCAATACAACAGGGTAATTGATTTGCACGTCACCGTTATTATCTGTATATTTGTTAACCATAAAATTAGACCCGTTAATGGCAAACAGTGTGTTTTCCTTCATATTCAATGTACCTGAGTCTACATGAATAATCTCTGGTGATACAGATGTTATGACAGGCTCAATGGAACTAGGTACAAACTCGTATCCATCATCTAGGGTTACACTTTGTTTGAAAACATAAGTGACACCACCAGCAACTAAGGTTGTTGTGGTTTCAATGACAACATCCTTAAAAGGGTCTGTAGCAGCATCTGTAACACTATCTGTTACAACAAATAGATTATCTGGGTCTTCTGAGTATTTTATGGCTAATCCTGCATCCCGTTCATAAGAGACTTGTTTACCTATGAGTATTTCAACATCTCTACTAGCTGTTGTTACTGCTTGGTCATCATACTCTAAATTTGTTAAGTCATAAGTTAAGTTAAGCTGTGTATCTCCACTTGAAGCATCTATGGTACTAATGCCGTTATAACCTGTTAGTAGAGGCAAGTCTAAGGTAATAATATTATCTCCAATTATTTGTACCGATGAACCTGTATCAGGACCAGAATTAGGATTTACCCGGTCTATAGTTGGCAAGTAACTCGATTCGATTAAATAGAAGGAATCGGTCACTTCATAAGTCGCAACGATTTCGTCGTTCAAGTTCTGAACAATGTGCACATCTTTTGTTCCTTCAGTAATCTCGTCATTTTGAGGAACAGTTACTGTTAAGGTTCCCTTATCGGCAGATAATTCTACATTGGTAGCTTTGTTATCTGTTATAAAACCAACTTCACCTTCGTCTACACCAGTGAAGTAAATATCATAGGTAACAGCATCGTTAAAATCATCCGCAGTAAAGAAGACCTCTCCCCCTTGAGGAGCAGCATTGGGGAACATCTCAAGATTTGTTAGTTCTAAATCTTCTATAATTCTAAAGACATTATCATAAAAGTATTCTATTTTTAAATTTGGGTCTGCAGTTGTTTCTTTGGTAATGGTTACGTCTTGATAACCATTATTACCTGGTGCTACAGGGTTGGTAAGAACCAAAGTACTGGAAGATCCACCCGTACCTAAGGAATTGGTTGATACACCTCGACCATAAACACCCGTTATGTCTCCTCCAGTATTTAACTGGTCTAAATTATTACCTGAAAATGTAACTGTATAGGGTGGTGTGTCATCTTCACTAACAACGAGTGGATTTACACCATCAATAATTGGAAGGTCTGATGTGTCAAAATTAAAGGTTGTATTTCCGATTCTTAAATCGCCAGTAAACAATTCAATATCATCTTCATCAATTGTATACTTCAAAAAGAAATCATCACTTTCAGCAGACAATGTTAGGGGCGTAGATGTAAAACCCACACCAGCAATATCTACTTTTACGCCTACGCCTTCAAGATTAGAACCCTGTATTTGAAAGTAACCTTGATCTACTTCAAACTGATTATGCTGAACACCATAGGTTATATCTGTAACGACAATATTCCCTTCATCGTCACTGCCTACGACTGCTGCATAAGCTTGAATTGACAACACGTTTAATAAGACCATGCTCATGAGCATCATCGTAATTAGTGTTCTAGATATCCAACGTTTTGATGTTTTATACATATGACCATCCCATCCATTGTTTTTTAATTTTCTTGTTAACACACCTTATTCAATATATCGGCTATTCTATGATAACTGTTTAGTCCATTGCATTATTTGTTACCTATATTAATAATTTATACCCCCTCGATACTACTTTTGAGGTTAAATATTGATTACATATAACGATTGCCTAGCGGTTGCTTAAACATTGTCTAACAGTTGTCTAGCCATAGTCAGACTATTGCTTGACTATCATTCGACCATCGCTTGACTATAACTCGACAATCAAAAAGAGCCCTCATATTGAGAGCCCTTTCTGATTGTCTTAGGAGTTTTGCTTCTTATATTAAGTTTTCTTTCTACCATTTGCGTTACGATAAAAGATGCTACGTTCTCTGCATAGGTTCCCGGACCAAAACCAGCGTCAAAGCCTAGTTCTTTTGCTAGTTCATGGCTGATTCGTGGGCCACCACAACATACGATGAGTTTATCGCGTAACCCTTCTGCTTCAACCAACTCTATTAAGTTGGTTAAGTTTTTAATGTGTACGTCCTTTTGTGTTACGACTTGTGATACCAAAATGGCATCTGCACCTATTTCAATAGCTTTAGCTAAAAATTCTTCATTTGGTACTTGAGAACCCATATTTAATGGTTCGATCATTTTATAACGCTCCAGGCCATAATGACCATCGAAACCTTTCATGTTAAAGATGGCATCAATACCAACGGTATGTGCGTCAGTCCCTGTACATGCACCTAATATGGTAATGTCGCGACCTATGTTTTCTTTAATATAGTCTTCAACACCATACTTGTCCATGACATCGCCTTCTACTTTAGGTACTTCAATTTGAGTATAATCAATGGTGTGTGAACACTTAGCATAAGCCGTGAAGAAGGTATAACCAACACCTAAGTCTCTTGCATGGGCTATGCCTGGTTCTTCCATGCCCATTTTTAGGAGCAATTGTTTTGCGGCTTCTATAGCTTCGTCGCCATGGGGTACAGGTAGTGTAAAAGAAAATTGCATTAAACCATCGTTCATTGTATCGCCATAAGGTTTAATACGCGTTAAATCATTTTGGTTTACCGACATTACCTTTCACCTCCAAGCATTAAGTCAACAAATGGGTTAAAGTATACTGCGTCTTTAACTGCAACACCTTCAAGGCCTTTCCCGCCATCGCGTGGACGTTTTACGCCTGCAAATTTACCTTGTTCAATAATATTCATAAGACCCGTTTCTTCTACTTCTGCTATAAAGTCTGCTGCTTCAACAACTACATCTTGTGCACGTTTTTGAATTATACCGTCTTTCTTGAACTCGATTTCGTCTCCAAAATTACGCATGTTATTGAAAATGTATCTTCATTGTCTATAGATAATGCACGGTCTTGTAAGAGCGGCGTATGAATAGCTTCTGTACACATACCTTAAGAGTTGTAAGCCTTGGTTTGTCATGACACCAATCATGTTAAAGAGGGCATCTTGAACTTGACCTTTGAATATATCGCCTGTCTTGTATTTGGTAGGTGGCATATACTTAAGCGGTGCATTGGGGAATATTTCTTTAGCCATTTGCGCTTGAGCAAGTTCTAGTAAAAAACCATTCTCTACGTTTGGATTCATTTCGAAACAGTGTCCAAGTCCCATTTGCTCTTCTGGAATACCTGCTTTTAAGGCAAACTGTTCATTAATAAATTGTGATGCCAGAACTGTATAAGCTTCTTCAACCGCATCGGCAGTTGTAAGGTAATTATCTTCACCTGTATTTATGATAACGCCTGCAAAACCGTTAATAATTCTTGAGAAATACTGGTCTACTAGGGTACGTTGCATGTTAATATCACGGAACAAGATCCCATAAAGGGCATCGTTAAGCATAACGTCTAAACGTTCTATTGCACCCATTGCTGCGATTTCTGGCATACATAGTCCTGAGCAGTAGTTACATAAGCGAATATAACGTCCTACTTCTTTTCCAACTTCGTCTAATGCTTTACGCATAATTCTAAAGTTTTCTTGTGTTGCATAGGTTCCGCCAAAGCCTTCAGTTGTTGGTCCAAAAGGTACAAAATCAAGCAAACTTTGACCCGTTGTACGGATTACGGCAATAATGTCTGCACCTTGGCGGGCTGCAGCTTGCGCTTGTAATACGTCTTCGTATATATTACCTGTTGCAACAATTAAATAGAGGTAAGGTTTTGGACCTTCTCCATGGGTTTCTATAAAATCTTCACGTTCTTTTCTATTTTGGCGGATGCGCTCTGTCATTTCTACAGCTAAAGGCTGAACCGCTTCCTGAATTTTTTCAATACTTACTTGTGGCAATTTCATAATGTCTAATTCGTCTCTAGACACTTGTTCTGCAATTTCCTGAGCAGATAGACCCGTATTAGCAATGGCATTTCCTAACCAGTAAGAAAGGCCTTGTGGTAATCCACCACCATCTTTAATAACATCGATAATTACATTAGGTAGAGGTGTATCAATATCATCGACCCCATCAATACCATAAAGTCTAGCCACTGCACGTTCTACTGTTACTGTTGTATGTTGGTCTATAAACCCTTGAATGTCTTCTGCAATGTTCTTTGCAGATACGCGAGCACGATCAATTTGAGTTTGATCTAAGTTCAATTTGCTTCCCACGTTTGTTCCTCCCTTTTTAAATGCTGCCAAACAATCGTCTAGCAATCGTCAAACGATTGTAGAACTATTGTTTAGCCATCGCTTAGCTATTGTTCAGCTATTGCTAGACCATTGTTTGACTACGTTTTATTGTTTATTAAAATGCGTCTCTTAATATTTCTTTAGCATCTTCTAATATGTTCTCATTAAGCCCATGAGTCTGGAGATATTAATTGCATCTTTAGGGACTTCTTCAGCGTGATGAATTTCTTGCAGTTGATAATCCATGTGTTTGTGAAGGGATCTTATGCCTTCTTCTCCACTGATTTGCAACTCTTTAAAGAGTACTTTAAAATCGACTCCTGAAAGCCCTTTAACTTGAAGATGTAATACATCTTCGTCATCTGCTAGACCATCAAAATGGGTTGTTATTACACCAATCGATGTTTTTGCTTTTAAGTAGTTAATAATAGCTTTAGAAATCGCATACCCCTCTTTGGGGTTTGTACCACGTGCCAGTTCATCAATTAAAATCAACCCATCCTTGTCCGCTCTTTCCACAACATCAGATATTTTGACTATTTCTGCACCAAAGGTACTGAGTCCCATATCTGCATCTTGAGCATCGCCCATGGATATAAAAATGAAATCTCGCATGGAGAATTCCATAGCTTCTGCTGGGACATAAAGTCCCATTTGTGCCATGGCACTTAACATACCTACGAGCCTCAATGTTACGGTTTTACCGCCCATATTGGCTCCCGTTATGCAAGTAACTCCATTTTTAAGATTCATAGTTATAGGTGTGAAGTCCATTCCCTCTTTTGATAACGTATGTGCTACTTTAATGTGTCTACCATTTCTGATGGTTAGCCGACCATCAGAAACCAATTCAGGTTTGATGCCATCAATCCCGATGGAATAGTACCCTTTAGCCATAAGTACATCTAAATTCCCTATGGCAGCCACATTTTTCGCCAGACAATCGGTATACGCTGTAAGCTGTTTCGACAACCGTTTACGGACTTCGTACGCTTCATCCTCTTCTTGAGCTTTTAAATCCTCAATACGTGCTTCCAAAGCGTCCATGGATGGTGTTGATTTAATCTTAAATGTTATATTGATATAAGTTTCAGAACCATAAACCAGTTCTTCTACTTCTTCAACCTGTTTATTTGATCTTTACTCTGCTTGTTAATGGTAATTTCGCCAGTTGGTCTAAAACGCATTTGTAAGCGAGATTCGAGTTCTTTTCGAATGGTTTTTCTTTTCTGTTAATATGCGTTGCTCAAAGGTTTTTATTTCTGTACGAATTTCTTTCAGTCTTTCTGAATAAGCATCGTATAAATAAAAGGTTGCAATACCTGATTGCTCAGGGTCTAATAATAGTTCTATTGCTTCTATACGTGTCACCAAAACATGTTTCGGAATATCCCATTTTAATTGGTGTAATCGCTCATTTATTTGACGCATTAAAGCAACCAAAACTTTGAGCTCAAACATTTCTGTTATGCTTAAAACTTCGCCTACCATGAGACGGTCTAATGTACCTGATAGATCTTTTATTTTTTTAAATTGATTCCGGATTTCGACAAACTGGTAACGGTAGCGCCCAATTAAACGCACCACTTCTTCAACACGGTCAAGCTCTGCTTTCAGTTCTTCAGATTCTTCTTTTTTGTAAGGACGAATCCATTTCTTTTGTTGTTCGCCATAGGGTGTATAAACAGTTAAGCGTTTAAGTACAAAAGCCATATCTAGATGATCAAACGTTTCTTGAATAAAAAACATTAAGCTTCACCTCCATGGACAACATCGAATACAGGTATAGGTTTTAATTGTTCTGTTAATTCGTCTTTGAATCTTTGAGGGTCAAAATAATAGCCCATGGGTGAATACGGATTAATGGTTACGGCAACAATGTTAATAGGTCTAATACGTTGACCTTAATGCCGGCTTTTTCAAATAGAGCCAATCTCTATGATCGACAAAATCTTAGTTGCGTCGCTGACTATAAAGGTGACCTTTTTATATTGACGCGTTTGTTTTACAATATCCATTAAGGTTTTGGTTACCAAGGACCCTTGTACAACGACATAAGCTGTTTGTGATGTCATATGGTCTGCAATGGTTTTGCCTGCATTAAGGGCTGTACGAATATTTAGGTAACGTGGTTCTATGACGCCTTCTTCAATATCTATTAAAATATTTTCCTTTTTATCTATAGCCCGTCTTGCTATTTCGTGAATCGCATAATCTTCAACTGCATTTACTTGAAACAAACGAACACGATGGGTTGTTTTTTCGATAACTTTGTCCATGTCTCTACTCAAGACCGCTCCAGTGGATAAAAGCGCAGCATCTGATATAGAAGGAGATGCTGAAGAAACACGGTCTAATGCGCCATCAACAAAAACAAGACCTGCTCCAAAACTAAGCATTTTCTCAGAGACTTCTCTTATGCCGTGGTTACTACAAGGGCCTGCAATTTGTACATGACCAGGGTGTATTACTTTAGCAATAAGGACCCGCCCCATAGGTGTTGGGTAATCTGTCATGTCCATAATTTCTAGCCTTGCATCCGAACAGTTGAATAACCCTTCTGCTGTCGCAATGAGCATACCTTGATCAGCATAGATCATAGGTTTTTCTGTACACGTTACAACATCTTGCCGTTCGCCATCGCGACCGATAGAAGTTAAGCCTACTGTTATTCCAGCTTCCATGGCTTGGTAAATAACCTCATTTAAGGCTACTGTTTTACCAGCATTTTTGCTCATGCCTATGACAGATATGATTTTATGTTGATCTTTAATTAAGTCGATTAGATACATTTTTGAAACCTCCGGTTTCAAGGAGCACAGAGTACTGAGTACGGAGCACGGTAAACCACAAACATTCAAGTTCTTTTTAGATTCTTGAACCTAATGACTCTGAAAAATCATTACATGCAAAAGCCTAAATTCAATAAGTGTATAAACGGCGGGCGCGAGACCCGCCGTTACATTTTTATTCTATTGTTATGACTAGTGACCAGAACGCTTGTGACGGTCTAAGTCTTTAAGTTCTAGATTTACTTGGTTACCTTGTAGTAAGCCAGCAACACCGCCATTTTTATAACCATCTGGTTTACAATCTGGGCAGTTGCATGTATCGTCATATGCAGCAGGCTCAGCGTAAGTTGTTACAACGCCTTCGTAGTTTCTAAGAACAACACGATTTGGCGATGAAGAGATGAGGTATTGTGGCATTACAGGTGTTTTACCGCCACCACCTGGTGCATCAACAACAAATGTTGGTACAGCATAACCAGATGTATGACCACGTAAGCCTTCAATGATTTCGATTCCTTTAGAAACTGGTGTACGGAAATGCTCAATTCCTACAGAAAGGTCACATTGGTAAATGTAGTATGGTCTTACACGGTTTTAACCATATCGTGTACTAAGTGACGCATTACATGTACACAGTCGTTAATGCCTCTTAATAATACAGATTGGTTTCCTAATGGAATACCAGCGTCTGCCATTAAGTGACACGCTTTTTTTGCTTCTGGTGTTACTTCTTTAGAGTGGTTAAAGTGTGTATTGATCCAAACTGGATGGTATTTCTTTAACATGTTAACAAGCTCTGGTGTAATACGTTGTGGTAACACAACAGGTGTACGTGAACCAATACGTACGATATCTACGTGAGGAATTTCACTTAAGCTTTTAACAATATACTCAAGTTTTTCGTCAGAGATTAAGAGTGCATCTCCACCACTTAATAATACGTCGCGAACAACAGGTGTATTACGTACGTATTCAATTGCCTTGTCAATATAATCAATACCCACTTCGTCATCCTTACTACCTGCGAAACGACGACGTGTACAATGGCGACAGTACATTGAACATTGGTCTGTTACAAGAATTAAGCAACGATCTGGGTAACGATGCGTTAAGCCATGAACAGGTGAATCTTCATCTTCATGAAGTGGGTCATCCATGTCTGCATCACTTTTATATGTTTCTGAAATTGTTGGTACCGCTTGCATACGTACAGGACATTTCGAATCATTTTCGTCCATTAACAATGCATAATAAGGTGTGATTCCCATACGAAGAATTTCTAAGGATTTTTTAACGCCTTCCTCTTCTTCTGGTGTTAAGTTAATGACTTGTTTCAGGTCTTCAAGTGTCGAAATACGGTTCTTTACTTGCCATTTCCAGTCATCCCATTGTGCTTGTGTAACGTCTTTCCACAATGGTACGTCTTTGAAAGATCTCATTTAGCATCGCTCCCTTTTTTCTAGTCTCTTAAAAACACTTCCTGTCCGGTTAGCTTTCCAAACAGTTCAATAACATGTACAAAGTATCGAGCTTTTAGATAACGCTCTTGTTCCCAAGAACAGCACCTAAGAACTCCATACTCTGTACTTAACCTACTCCAATAGTCTACCTTATATTCATGCACAACACTGAATATAGTTGTGAATCGCTTACATTTGGTTAATCTTGAAGAACAAGATTAACAGTTGTTAGCTGTTAGCAATTAGCAGATAGATTAAATCCATTATTTAAAAGATCTTTAGAACTTGACCTTTCTAACAGCTATTAGCTAAGTGCTATCTGCTAATCTTTACGCGTAAAGGTCTGTATATACTTTACGTAATTCTTCTGATTCGCGGATAATTTGTAATGATATTTCTGCATGTCCACGTGCATAACCGTTACCAATGATCATGTTTGTATCCATACCAACACCTTCTGCTCCAAGTGCCGCTGCAGTAAAGCTTGTTGCCATA
>LQAH01000164.1_pt1 | contig 19891 bp, 30 predicted proteins | sample 1535791 | NCBI WGS metagenome assembly LQAH01 (sample SAMN04331585, study PRJNA305678) | bioreactor metagenome | isolation source: bioreactor_4 inoculated with Wadden Sea sediment 2nd replicate of a... | place: Germany:Bremen
TAAAGACGCTAAAAAGGGCAAAAAGGAGAGCAAATCTATGCTCTTCTTTTATCTTTTGCTTCTAATTAATCTGACTTCTTTTATACGCTAGTCTTTTTGATATGATGAGTATAAATAAAACAGCAAATTATTGGAGGACATATATGAGCACTTTAATTTTTTTTGATATTAACGGGACCATTATAAAGCGGGATAGTCGTACAGATATTCCTTACGGTAAGGCAATTGACTTGTTTTTAGATATTGAGGATGGTATGGAGGGTGTTGATACGTCTGCACGATCTGACAAAGATGTTTTTATGGAGGTCTTGGATAAGATCGGTAAAACGTTTAGTGAAGAGTTATGGAATGGCTTTTTAGAGGTTTATGAAGAGCAACTTGAAGCATTTAAGGCAACAGATGTATGGCGTGAAAATGCTGATGCTATTCAGTTTATCGAAAAACTAGTTAAGACTGATGTAAAACTCTCAATGATCACAGGTGAACTGGGTATTGGCGCACAATACAAATTAGAGAAGCTAGGTATATGGAAACACTTTCCGACAGGTGGATTTGGTGAAGATGGCCTTAAACGATTTGAAATTGCAGATGCTGCCTTAGAAAAAGCAAAATTTATTTATGATGTAGATCAGTTTGACACCCTTTATGTTATTGGCGATACATTGCTTGATATTAAAACAGCACGTCATTTAGGTGCAAAAATTATATCTATTGCTACGGGTTCTAACACAAAAGAAGAACTTGAAGCAGAAAGTCCGGATTACTTAATTGATACCTTTAGTGAAATAGAATCTCTTTTTATAGATTAGTAATAGATTCTCCTTGGTCGCTTCATCCAACACTTACAATCATATCCTTTAAATAATTAAAATTTTGTAAAAGTGGTCATTCTATTGTCATAAGTGAATCCTTTGCATATGGCCATTTTTGATATAATTAAGGTATAAATAATCATGATTAAAGGAATAGAAATGTATGGTGAGGAGTGTATAGATCTACAAAGAGGAGATGAAATCTATGCACGAACAGAAAAAGAAATCCTTAAGGGAAGAGATGATCCGATTTCTTGATACAGTATTGGATCAATCCGAAGAAGAAAAATCGCTCGATCATTTTAAAATCGAGATAAGTAACCATGGCGGAACCCTACAGCTTGATTTTATGGTCAAGCGACGAGAAAAGTATATTGAAGTCTTACCTAGCTCAGGAAGACACCTAAAACCATTTTATGGTTTTAGGTGTCTGATTTTTTTGCTTTTTATTCGATTTTTAAAGGAGCGATTTTGATGGCTATACCTTGGCCCTATTTATGAATTAAATGTGACTGTCAATACGCAATCATTTTCTAACTCAAATAATAGGAGGAACACAATGAAAAATCACTTGTTAACTAAAAAACTAGTATCTTGCTTACTTATGTTGTCGCTCATTATCTGTCTTATACCTACATCTTCTGTATTTGCAGCTTCAGACGACCTTACTTCTTACAGCCCAGAGTTATTCTCTTTTAATTCTGAAGAAGATTTAATGGCAAAAATTATCAAAAATGATGACTTTATTTATGAACATGCCATGCTTGGTCACTTACTTGGTTTTGGCTGGTGCGGAGGTACTGGTTCGCAATATGTTGGTGAAGATTTTGAGTTTAAACGCCTTGGCGATGGTAAATTTAGTCTCAAAGCACGCTACAACTCAAATGATCCGTATGCTGGTGGATATTGGTCGGATAAAAGACTTGAAATGATCTTCGACAATGTAAAACTTTATATCGATGGTGAAACCCTTGATTTTGGCGACCATAAAATCACCTCTCTTGAACCTGTCACAGCCTATACTGCTGATGTTGAGAACAATGGAGCGACAGCTATTACAAGGTATCCACGACTTAATTACACAACAAATTCGTCTTGGTCGCGCACTGATGAATATTCTTTTGGTCAATCATTAGGTATAAAAACAAATATAAGTTTGATATAGGTATTATGGGCAACGAAACTGAGATTTCTATTGGTTTAGACTTTTCACAAGGATGGTCAACGACTGAAGGTACATCGGAATCTATTTCTTATGAAGAGCGTTTAGAAGTTCCCTTAGAACCCTACACAAAACGACATGTCTCTTTTGTAATGCTAAAAGACAAAGCAGACATCCCTTACACAGCAAACATGTACATTGAATACGATGTTACATACAAAGGATTTTTACGTTGGAGTGGAAATGCACACGGAACTCATCCAGATAATAGACCCATGGTAGAAAAAACATTTGGAAACTCAGAACGCAATGCAGCCGAAGATTTATACGAACAGTACATACACCGTGATATTAATGGATTCTCAGAATGGGATTGGCAATGGATTATTAATCAAGGGAATGGTGATAGTTTAAAATATGTGCTCTCTGGCATTTGTAAAGGTCCAAGAGGTGGTATTATGCGTGGTACCTTTAAAGGTGTTTCTGGTGCTGTTTGTAAAGGCGAAGTAGGGCCAGTTGTAAATCTTGACCCACCAGCACCATTAGCACTTAAACAAATTGATCAAGCACTTGAACTAGATGAAGATACAAAGTCCGATCGTGTAGAACGCAGTTACCTGACGATATAATATTAACCAATGAAACATATTACGATGTTCCTAATGTTGATATTGAGCGTATTATTATAGATTAAACAAGTAGATCGTAGATACATTATTATGTTGACTCAGCCCTTACTATAATTCTTGTAAGGGCTGTTTTTTATTTGATTCAAAGGATGATGATTTCGCGGTATAATGGATGAGGAAAAAGTTTTCTATAAAGGGATCATTAACTCATTGAACTTATTCGAATGAGCTTAGACATAGAGGAGGACAACATGAAATTCAGACCGTGTATAGATCTTCACGAAGGAAGAGTTAAACAAATTGTAGGTGGTAGTCTAGATGATTCTGGTGCAAAAGAAAATTTTGTATCATCACATAATGCAGACCATTATGCAGATTTGTATAAAACACATCAATTGATTGGTGGACATATTATTGCTTTGGGAAAAGGAAATCAAGAACAGATTGAAAAAGCACTAAGTGCTTACCCCAACGGATTACAAGTTGGCGGCGGTGTCAATCCTGATAACGCGATGGATTATATAAATCAAGGGCTACTCACGTAATCGTAACTTCTTACATCTTTAACGATGGTTTGTTACATATGGATCATTTAGAGAAAATGGTGGAGGTTGTCGGAAAAGAGCGTCTGGTATTAGACTTGAGTTGCCGTAAAAAAGGTGATAAATACTACGTTGTAACCAATAGGTGGCAAAAGTTTACGGATTTTGAGGTCAATGAGAAAAACATTCGCTTCCTTGAGCAATACTGCGACGAATTTCTAGTCCACGCAGTAGATGTAGAAGGCTTAAAAAGTGGCATCGACAATGAGCTACTTGGCTTGCTTAGCAAGTGGGTTCAAATTCCCTGCACTTATGCTGGTGGCATTACAACTGTCGAAGACTTAAAACGAATCAAAAGAACAAGGCCATGGTCGAATTGATTTTACGGTTGGAAGCGCCATGGATATTTTCGGTGGCAAATTATCTTTCGATGATGTAATGTCTTATCATGATAAAGCATAATAGAATAAAACATTAGCCACTGAAGACACGGAAAGCTCTGTATTTAAAAATCACATCGCATTTTATGCGATGTGATTTTGATCTTTTATTCAGTGATTTCAGTGTATTCAGTGGCTACATATTTTTGCACTTAAATCCATCTTTTCGAATGTTCCTGACACATCTCCAATAATGCTTTTATTGCAGGATTCAACCATTTATTTTTATGGTAAATCATTTGAGTATGAAATGTAATGCCTGAATCCCATAGACCTATTTGCATCTCTTTATTTTTTTCTTCTTCCTTCACTGCATAATAAGGTACAAAGGATATACCCATTCCACATTTTACATATTTTTTAATAGCTTCTACACTGCCAGTCTCAAGAATATTTTGTGGATAAAAATTATGACTATGCAAGTAGTTTTGAAAACTTCTCGATAGGTACATTCTCTTTCTGTAAACAAGACCATGTGATGATCTTCTGGTATAAAGTCAGTTCCCTTATAATCTTTAGGGGCTATAAAACAGGTTTCTTCCTCTTTTAATGATATTACATTCAATTGCCTGTACTCAAACATAGGTTGTAATAAAAAACAAACATCAATATCGTTGTTAATGGTCTTTTCTCTTAAGTGTGAACATAAATCGTTTACAATGATTATTTCTACACCTGGATAAAGGGCTTTATACTCTATAATTATCTCATATAGACGATACATCATTAAAGATTCTGGTACACCTATTCTCAATACCCCTTGTGGTTTATGGTCCCAAGATGCAAAGTCACGAATGACGTCATAGGTTTCTAACAATTGTTCTGTATGCTCATAAAGTTGACTCCCAAATTGAGTAATATCAATTTTCTTGGAAATACGATTAAATAGTGGCTTATCATAATACTCTTCTATAGCTTGAATGTGAGATGTAATAGTCGATTGAGCATAGCCTAACTCTTCAGCAGCCTTTGTAAAACTCCCCACTTCTACAATTTTCTTAAAAGTCATAAAGTTTTTATATCCATAATAACCTCCTTAAGATTACTTACTTCTATTGTATCGAAAAAATCGATGGATGCAATCCGATATTTCAATTTAACAAATGGATCAATTTGAACTACAATTTACTTATAACATTCATGTTCAAACTATACACATTTATATAGAGGAGACATTATGAGCAAAAAACTAAACACACTCACTTTAAGCGGTCTCATTATTGGTCCAATATTAGGTTCTGGTATTGTTCTGCTTCCCCCACTAGCTTATGAAATGATGGGACCACAATCAATATACGCTTGGCTCATTATTATGGCCTTAGGGGCTGTATTTGCATACGTATTTACAGAGCTTAGTATTATGAGCCCAGGTAATGAAGGGGTTTCAATAGCCATCGGTAAAGGATTAGGTCCTATTTTTAAGGAAATGGCTTCTAACTTTTTAATATCGGCGGTATGTTTTGGCCCTATTGCTGTACTAATGATTGCAGCGGAATATTTTAATGGTATCTTCAAAAACAACATGTTTCCAAATACAGCTATTGCCCTTATTTTTCTAATATTTTGTGCATTAATTATTCAAAGAGGCGTTGGTTTCATTGGAAACTGACATTTATATTATCTAGTCTCATTGGTGTTTTGATATTGGTAGGAGGAATCTCATCTCTTTTATCTTTAGATACAATCCAATTCCCTAGTGGATTTCCTCCTTACCAAAGTTTAGGTAAAACTGTTCTTCTGCTCTTTTGGGGTATTGTTGGATGGGAAATTGTAGGTAACTATGTTGAAGATGTTGAGAACCCTAAAATAACATTAAAGAAATCTATGGTTTTAAGTTTGATTGTTATTACAGTCATTTATCTGGTCAGTGCATTCAGCTTACAAAACCTTGCTGCTACCATAGGAGCAAATGAGTCATTGAACATGAGTCTGATTTTGCACGCAGTGTTTGGTCCGTGGTCATCCCTTTTACTTGGCTTAACAGCTTCGGGTTTATGTATTTGTACCTATCTTATGATCGTAGGTGGCGTCACACGTTTAGCTGCATCTAAAGCACAACAAGGTCATTTTCCTAAAATACTTGGAAGAACCGATTCTAATGGTACGCCTATTAACATGCTCATATTGATGTCTTTGCTTCATAGTATTACTCTATTAGGTGTTCATATGGGCTGGCTTAACATCGAAAGTCTCGTAGCTCTAGCCAATGCTTTTTTTTATCGGTAATGCATTGTTAGGACTCGCAGCTGCATTTGTTCTTATTAAAAACGTTTGGATTAAGGTTCCTATTCTTATTTTGATCATATCTTTTACAATAATGTTTTTTATTCTCTACTAAACTGGCTATGTTCTTTGTTGTAAGTATTACTATACTATCCTACTGGGAAGCTAAACGACATCAAACCAGTGGCGCCATGGTCTTAGAGCAAGAGAATGCATAAACAAAACTTGAGGAGGAAGCAATGAAAATCGAAAACATCAAACAGCATGTCAATAGATCATATTGGAAAGAAGATCTTAATTGTGCTACAACACTCATGAAAACCTAGCCCATGAATTTCTATAGAGCTAAATGATCAGGTCATTCAAAGCCTTACTGGCATGCATGGAGCAGGTAAATATGGTGCTCAATGTGGATTAGTAGAAGGAACACTCATGTTTATTGGACTCTTTGGTCATTCTAAAAAAATGAAGCAAAAAGACATTGTAAGTCAGTGTTATGATTTTGCTGAAACTTTTGAAAAGAAATTTGGTAGTTTACAGTGTAGTATTTTAAGACCTGAAGGATTTAATGAAAAAAATACTCCACATATGTGTGAGAATTTAACTGTTGAGGCTATTGAATTTGCTATTGGGTATATTGATCAATTTAATGACAAGTATCTTAATGTCCTACTTAAATTGTAGTGGTTATAATTTCAACTATCTACCTTGCAGAGCTATTTTTGCAAGGTTTTTTCTTATAATATTCTTAAATACAATCTATTTTGATATATTTACCAGTTGTTGTGTTAGTATAGTCTTGATAAATCATGTTTTATAATTGATAACTTCTAGAGGTCGCTATGAAACCAAAATTAAACGAACGTGTACAAAGAACTCTCATATTTCTTTTAATCTATATTCTCTCATCTCTCTATTTCAACTCAACAAAGTATATAAATGAAAAACGAGAAGATGACATGAGACATTTTTGATTATTTGATCTCAAATAGTAGAGATAATGCAACTAAGGCTATTATAAATGGTCATATCCAAGCATCAGATCCATTACACTTAGATATGGTTTTTGTTTATGATTATATATTTGAACGTGTATCGCACTCCACTACAAAAGAAGCATTTGATAATTTTGAGAACTTATTGTATAACATTAACGAACCACTTAAACTACTTGAGCAACAGAATGACCTAAGCAAAGATGAAGTCATGCTTTTAACCGAATATGTTAATCTTATGACAGCTTTTGCTCTGAATTAGAAACACAAGTTGAAAACGTCTAGAAAAGGTGGATTCTCCTCTTTAATTCCAAAAGACAGATTACATGAGGCTATGAACTTAACTGAACTCAAATTTAATTCTGATGATTATCCTATCCTTTTTGAGCAATTTAAAGATGATAACGAACCTTTTGATATGACATCTTTTGTTTCATTTAATGATGAAGGCCCTGACATAACTAACGAAACCCTCAAACAACTAAACGAAGAACAACTGTTCAAAAGAGAGCTTGTCATAGCATTGGCTAAAAAGCTTTTTGGTGATTCATACCCCGTCAAAGAACTCGACTTTAACCTTGATGAATATGAACCAGAAGTTGCTGAGATTCGCATTGAAGATAAGGGTACTTATGCAATTTTATCGATTAGGTATTGATCCTATCAAAGACCAAATTTTTCGTTAAACAATGGCAATCAAGTTATGGCGCGGCTAGTAATAAGGACTTTCTCAAAGTAGATTTAAACACTATTTTAGAATTACTTCCTATTTATGCAAACGAGCAGATTTCAACTACAAGAGGTGACCTTAATCAAAAAACCATATTATTCCCACTCGACAATCAATGGATACGTCAAGATAAGGAAATGGTCATAACCATTGATGACTATGGTGTCCTTGAAAACATACGAATCAATGGTAGAAGTAGTGAACTGGCAAAAACTTTTAAATATCAAATCACCAGAAAGTTTGCCATATCAAAGTCAGATCACAGTAGACATGTTAAACACAGCACCTATACCAAAACAATGGATTAATGAGGATTCGATGTCTTTAATTTCTCAAACCATGGGTGTTGTAGAACCTGACGGTCATTCTTATTACTACTACGAATACAAGATACAAAATGAATCAATTTTGATGGTAAAAAAAGCTGATACGGAGAACTATAATGAATGGTAGGTTGATTACCATATCAAACGCATAAATCCCTATCAACCATTTTATAAATGAAACAAAACTAAAACGCCTTGATCAATAATCAAGCGTTACTTATTTCTTCTTCTTAATGGCAAAATACATGTCCATCTCAGGCTTTTTCGCACGGCTTCTGTCATCATGCATTTCGATTTCGTCTACTGTTTTGGCTTGCTTATACTTTGATTTTGGTAACCATTCTGAATAGAAGTATTTCTTCATTTTTATAATTTCTAATCCCCAAGATAATTTATTCTTAGGCTTAATAGTCAATTTGGCATACATGATTTTAGGCACTTCATATTGCTCTAAGTCTTCTGGTTGTCCTTCAAAGCTCGTAACAACATCACCCATAAAATATGTAAAAGTTCCTGTTTTGCGGTTAAAATTCTTACTTGCAGCAATAAACCGCCATGGCTGGTCCTTATGCACAATATTTGCTTTTATATGGGCAAACTCTTTTCCCAATTTAGAGATGTCTTTATTGGCGTTTTTACTGTCTGTATCTACGGAGATACCAACTGCTTTTATAGATTCATCAAATTCTACTATTTCAGGTTCTTGCATAACAGTTTTCTTCTTTTTAAAAAACATGATATTCTTCCTTTCATAAAAGGTATTCTACCTCAGATAGTTGACAAAGTCCTCAACTTCTTTGTCACTACATATTTTATAGACTTTTACGTATGTCTAATACGCTGCAATCCCCTAAAATACTTGTTCCGCGAATTTGAGGATTTTCTCAAAATTCTAGACCGTTAACTTTATCAACAGTCTCAGGTATGTCTACCTTTTATTAATTCTCTATGAAAAGTTAATCTCCTTGTGAAATCATACATAAGTTCATATAGAACGCTTCATAAAAGCCATTGAAAAAGGACAATTGTAAATACAGATCCCACAAAGTGTTGTATTTACACCTACTTTTTCACTTAATTCACGTGCTGTGTATTCACATTTTTGATAGTCATAAAATTCATCTCTGTCCACATCAAAATCCCAAGTTTTACCGCTTCCTGCACCTACAGGACAAGCATTAATACATGCATCACACGTATCACATCTAGACCCTTTCATTGGTCTACCAACCTCTAAAGGCATATCTGTCAACACAGTAGTTAATCTCACTGCAGAGCCGAACTCAGGCGTTACTAAGAGTGCTGTTTTCCCTATCCACCCAAGTCCTGCAAGGGTTGCAACTGTTTTGTGAGGAAGTTTTAGTACGTTGACTGTCCTCGTCTTTATCAACGACCTTAGTTGTATTAGCTATGGCTTTGTACCTAATTTTCTTATAAAAGATTCAACTTTTAAGGCCATTTCATTAAGTTGACGATTCAACTTTTGATACTCTAAATAGTAAGCAGGTGTGGGTCCATTTTTTAGTTGAGATAATATTTGAGGATTTATTTTGAGCACCAAGGATATGCCATTAGGCAAATGGTTTCTTGAAGTTTCAGGAAGGTGACTTAAGTCTGCAAATCCGACTAGATCAGCATTATAGTGATGTATTTCTTTTCTTAATTGAATGGATAACAAATCCATAGACACATTCCCCCTCATTAATCTTTATAAAATAACTTCTACAAAAGTAAGAGTATTCCTGTATCAAATTCGGTAACTTTCCTTAATTTGCTTAATTCATTCTTATACCTTACATACTGCTAAGTCTTGTTAGGACACAATAAAAGACCTAAGAATAAACTTAGGTCTCAGATTGTTGACAAAGTCCTCAACTTCTTTGTCACTGCTCATTTTATCGACTTTTACGTATGTGTAATACGCTGCAATCCGCTAAAATGCTTGTTCCGCGAATTTGAGGATTTCTCAACAATCTAGACCGTTGACTTTGTCAACAGCCTCAGACCTAAGAATAAACTTAGGTCTTATTTAATATTTACTTATGTCGTTTTGCTAATTCACTTACTATTTCGTCGAGCTTTATGCCTTTTTCAACTAAAAGTACTGTCATGTGGTAGGCAAGGTCAGATATTTCGTAGATGAGCTCCGAAGAATCCTCGTTTTTCGAAGCAATAATAACTTCACTTGCTTCCTCGCCCACTTTTTTCAGAATTTTATCAATGCCCTTATCAAATAAATAATTTGTATAAGACCCTTCTTTAGGATTAAGCTTACGGTCTTCAATTAAATCGTAAAGTTTTTGAGGTAAAGGCTTGCTCTCAGAAGCAGACTCATCAACATATAAGTCACTGTAAAACATGTTCTTTCTCCTGTATGACAAGCTGGACCAGCTGGTTCTACTTCAACAAGCAATGTGTCGCCATCACAATCATAAGCAACTTTCTTTACAGCCTGAGTATTACCAGAAGACTCACCTTTATTCCAAAGCTTACCTCTGCTCCTGCTGTAGAACCATGTTTTTTGAGTTTCTAACGTTAGCCTGAGAGACTCTTCGTTCATATAAGCCATCATTAGTACTTCTCTTGTATTTATATCTTGAACAATGGCCGGGACTAATCCTTGGTCATTGAATTTAATTTTATTTAATAGTGTATCCATACCTAAACGCTCCTCACTTCAACTTTATTATTTGCTAAATAATCCTTAAGGTCACTTATCTTTATCTCACCAAAATGGAATACTGAAGCTGCTAGAGCTGCATCTGCTTTTCCACTCGTTAGTACTTCTAGAAAATGCTCTTTTGTTCCTGCACCACCCGAAGCAATTACGGGTACATTTACGGCTTCTGATATGGCACGGGTTATTTCTAAAGCATACCCATCTTTAACACCATCAGTGTCAATTGAATTAAGTACAATTTCGCCAGCTCCAAGAGCTACACCTCTTTTAGCCCATTCAATTGCTTTTAACCCAGTATTTTCTCTTCCACCCTTAACATATACATCCCAAGATCCATCAGGCCCTTTTTTTTACATCTATAGATAAAACAACACAATTGACTGCCATAGCGTAAGGCTGCTTCTCGGATTAACTCAGGTGTTCTTACAGCAGCTGAATTTATAGATACTTTATCTGCTCCTGCTTTCATAAGTCGTGCAAAGTCTTCCAGCGTTCTGATACCACCACCAATGGTAAATGGAATGTTAATAGAATCTGCTGTTCGTTCAACAATTTCTAGGAAAATATTGCGTTCATCGCTAGATGCTGTAATATCATAAAAAACAAGTTCATCTGCACCAGCTTTTGAATAATATTCAGCCAGTACAACAGGATCATTAACATCTTGAATATCTTTAAATTTAGTCCCTTTAACCACTCGCCCGCTATCGACGTCGAGGCAAGGAATAATGCGTTTCGTTAACATAGGTTCCTCCTAAAATTCTGCCAGATTAATGTAATCTTCGTAACGTCTATTATTGGATCATGGCCTTGATGTTCTTAAGGAACTGAACACCTACATCGCCACTTTTTTCAGGGTGAAATTGCATACCAATAATATTGCCTTGACGAACAACCGCCGGAACCTTTACACCATAGTCCGACCAGAAAATGACTTCACTTTCGTCTTGTGTTGCCAGAAAATAAGAGTGTACGAAATATACGTAATCCTCTTCGCTAATACCTTTTCCGATGGCATCTTCACGATTGGCTATGAGATTGTTCCATCCCATATGCGGTACTTTTAAATCATTTTCAGGGAACCTTACGATTTCCCCTTTTAAGAATCCGAGCCCTTCGTATTCACCATCTTCATAAGACTTTTCATAAAAGAGTTGCATGCCTAAACAAATACCAAAAATGAGTTTACCAGATTCTACATTACGTTTTAAACAGTCAACAAGCTTGTACTTGTTTAAGTTCATCATTGCATCACGATAAGCTCCAACACCTGGCAGTATAATAACTTCTGCCGAATCAATGACAGCTATATCACGCGTTACAACAACATCCATATCTAATTTTCGAAAAGCCCGTTCGACATTTTCGAATATTTCCTACTCCATAGTCTACAATTGCAATCATGTATATTCCCTCCATATATAGTGACATCTTAAATCAGATGCTTTTAAATAGATCCTGAATCAGGTTGCATTTAAAAACAACTGAGAAAAAAGTGTTCAGCAGAAGCGTAAATTATTGCTTATAAATCAGTGTGGTTGTTAATGGGACTCCTGCTGAACAACTTGGCTAAGCGTTTTCAAAGTAGCTCTACTACTTTGGAATGAACAATTTACAGTTAACAATGAACAATTAAAATCCAATACATTTAAAGATCAATTAACCTATTTCACTTTATTCACTCTTTATTCTTTGCATTTCATTGTAAATTGTACATTGTACATTGTTCATTGCATTACAAGCTGCCTTTTGTAGACATTACGCCTTCCATGGTTTCGTCGATACGACTTGCTTCTCTTAGAGCGCGTCCAAAACCTTTAAATAAGCCTTCTATCATGTGGTGATTATTGGTTCCGTATTCTACTTGTAGGTGAAGGGTCATTTCTGCCTGCATTGCTAATGCTCTAAAAAACTCTTCTGTCATTTCTGTTTCGAAATCGCCTACTTTTTCCCGTGTAAAGCTAGCATCAAAGTGTAAAAAGCTTCTGCCACTAATGTCTAAGGATGCTCTGCACATAGCTTCGTCCATTGGTGTAAATGTCGTCGCATATCTAATTAATTTGTTTTTTATCACCTAAAGATTCTTAATAGCTTGACCTAAACAAATACCTATGTCTTCAACAGTGTGGTGTGTATCAATATCAACGTCACCATTACAAGTCAAGTCAAGATTAAAGCGGCCGTGTTTTGCAAAGAGTTCAAGCATATGATCAAAGAAGCGTACGCCTGTTTTTACGTTTATACTTTCCACTTCCATCTAAATCTAACGTTAATTTAATATCTGTTTCACTGGTGCTTCTTTCTATATTCCCAACTCTACTCATTGATTAACACATCCTTAAACAATTGAATAATTTCGTCATTGGCTTCTTTTACACCAATGTTAATTCTAAAGCACTGTTCTAACCTCTTTTTATTACCAAAGGCTCTGATACCAATTCCATTCTCTTCAAAGGTCTGCACCAATTCATCGGCTCTGGGGCTACGATATAATAAGAAGTTGGCCTTACTTGGTATAATCTCTAAATTAGGTAGTCCCTTTAAAGCACTAAACATACGCTCTCTTTCACTAACCAGCGTATCTATAATCGATTGCACTTGATCGCGATTCTTAAGTGCTACACGTGCAACTGCTTGAGAAAAGGAATTTACGTTGTAAGGCATTTTAACGCGACCTAAGAGGTCCATCATATAGGGTGTACCAATTGCATACCCAACTCTTAGACCTGCAAGACCAAAGGCTTTTGATAAGGTTCTTAATACGACCAACCGATCATTTTTTACAGCTTGGTCTGCAAGGGTTACGCCACAGAACTCGAAGTAAGCTTCATCACTCACAACAACTGCTTCTGTTTCATTAAACACGCGTAAAATATCCGCTCTCTCGAATACATTCCCTGTCGGATTATTGGGCATACACAAGAAAACAACTTTAGCTTTGTTATCATTAACTGCCTTTATTATGGCATCAATATCCACATTAAAAACTGAATCCGATTCGACCTCAATAACATCTCCTCCTGCAACATCGGTTGCAAGCATATATTCTGAGAAGGTAGGTGTATGAACAACCACTTTATCACCTTGGTCTAAGAATACTTCGACAATCATTTTTATAAGCTCATCTGAACCATTTCCACAAAGCATGTTTTCTGGATCATACCCTGTGTAAACCGAAAGCAAATCTCTTAGTTCGTCTGCTGTTGGGTCAGGATATAGATTCAAGCCTTCTCTTTTGAGTTCAGCTACAATCTCTTCTTGCCAATCATCAAACAAATCTAAAGGACTTTCATTGGCATTCAAGCGCCATTTATATTCTTTTTTATTTACCTTGTATGGAACCAAGGTTTTATTTATCTCTAATTAAATTATCCATTGTTCATTCTCACTTTCATGGCATTGGCATGGGCATCTAGCCCTTCACTTTCTGCAAAAGTCACAACTTTACCTGCGATTGCATCAAAAGCTGATTTCGGATAGTAAATAATACTCGACTTTTTCATAAAGTCATATACTCCCAAAGGAGATGAAAACTTAGCTGTCCCCGAAGTTGGCAATGTATGGTTAGGACCTGCAAAATAATCGCCTACAGATTCTGGTGCGTAGGCACCTAAGAAAACAGCTCCAGCATTTCTGACTTGAGGTAAATATGATATGGGATCATTTAATTGAAGCTCTAAATGTTCTGGTGCTAGTTCATTTGCTAAAGCTAAAGATGCTTGAACATTTTCTGTTACAAATATATAGCCATAACCAGCAAGCGATGCTTCAATAATCTCTTTACGACTTGCACTTGCTGTTTGCTTTTAACTTCTTCTAATGTCTTTTGAGCCAAGTCTTCAGAGTTTGTTATTAAAACTGCTGATGCCATTTCGTCATGTTCTGCTTGAGACAGTAAGTCTGCTGCAATATATTCAGGATTGGCCCATTCATCTGCTACGACACATATTTCACTTGGACCGGCGATCATATCTATATCAACTGACCCAAAGACCATTTTTTTGCGCGTGCTACATATATATTCCCGGGCCCAACAATTTTATTAACTTGCTCAATTGTCTCTGTACCATAGGCGAGTGCTGCAATGGATTGTGCACCACCAGCTTTATAAATCTCAGTGACACCTAAAATTCTTGCTGCAGCTAAAATAACAGGATTTATTTTCCCATTTTTCATTGGAGGCGTTACCATTGCAATAGAGTCCACACCAGCAACTTGAGCAGGAATGGCATTCATAAGGGTTGTTGACGGATAAGCCGCTTTACCGCCCGGTACGTATATGCCAACACGTTCCATAGGATTCACTAACTGCCCCAAAATAACACCATTGGGTTTCGTATCCAACCATGTTTTTTCCTTTTGTAGTGCATGGTAACTCCGAATGTTATCAGCCGCTTCTTGTAGAATACTTTTAAGTTCATCATCAATGGTATTCCAAGCTTCTTCAATTTCTGCTTCAGTAACTTTTAGAGAGTCTAGTTGAACGCCATCAAATTTAGTCGTATAGTCTAAGACTGCTTGGTCGCCACGTGCTCGCACGTCGCTTAATATAGACCAAACCGTATCATCAATCTCTCTAAAATCGTCTTCGCCTCTTTTAAGCAACTGATCAATTGTTATTTTATATGCGTTGCCTTCTACTTTTATAGTCTTCATTTTTAGTCCGCCTTATTCTCCATAAGATTTTCAAATCCATCAATGATTTGACCTACCACTTCTGCTTTTGTTTTTAAACTAACCTTATTTATAACAAGACGTGCACTGACGTCTTCAATTTCTTTTAGTACATCTAAATTGTTTTCTTTTAAGGTTTTTCCTGTTTCAACAATGTCAACGATGACATCAGATAATCCTATAATAGGTGCTAGTTCAACAGAACCGTTCAGTTTTATAATTTCAGAATGGATACCTAGTTTATTAAAATAGTTCTTAGCAGTTACAGGATATTTAGAAGCAACGACTAGTTTTTGTTTGGTATCACTTCATAATCAGAATACCCACAAACACACATTTACACTTGCAATCCAAGATCCAGTACTTCATAATATCAGCTTCTTCTTCCATAATGACATCTTTACCAACAATTCCAAGATCGGCTGCACCTTTTTCTACATAAATCGGTACATCTCCCGATTTAACAAAGATCATGCGTATACGCCCAGTTGTATCTTCAAAAATCAACTTACGACTTTTTTAGAATAATCCTCAAATACAACCCCTATACTTTCTAACATTTCAATTGATTTATCTGCGATTCTGCCTTTTGCTAAGGCTATTTTTACTTTATTCATTTTTTAAGCACCTGCTTTATATTTTCTATCTATTGTTCGTTGCATCTTTCTAAGGGTGCCAGCCTTCTATGAATGTCATTCCTTTTAGGAAGACTGGGACACCAGTAACGTTTAAGTTGAAAACCAAAGGTTTTCTTTTTGAAATTTGTTTATTTCTTATAACAAGATTAAGTGCGTTAATTTTAGTGTATTGAAAGCACAACTGATTCTGGTTCTACACTGGTCATAAATTGGTTTAACTCACCTTTGTCACATCGTTCTTAATTACATTTACCACTTTTATAATATCTCCGCAAATATCTACAATCTCACGTGTATTTCTAAAGTTTGCACTGTCTAGGTGTCCTCTTATATCTTGATCGTATGAGTCGGTTTCTACAATGTAACCTCTTTCTCTTAATTCATTAGATACTTCAATTGCACGTGCTCTAAATTCGCTTTTATAAAGAAACTAAAAAGTCTGTATAACAGTTAACTGATTCTTTTGATTGATACATATTTACTACCTCCACTAAGTTATTAATATTCATACCAAAACCACATGCTGGTTTTGAGCTCCAAATTTGCCTGTTAAATTATCGTATCTTCCACCTTGAATAAGGGGTTTACCAAAATTATTAACGTATCCTTTAAACACAACTCCTGTATAGTAATCCAGCGGATTGGTAAATCCTAAGTCGAATATAATGTACTCGTTGTATCCGTAATCCACTAAAATGTTGTAAACCTCTTCAAGGTTGTCTAAGCTTTTACCATACCGTCGTTAATTGCATAGGTTCTTGCTTTTTCTAGAATCTGTCCTGGCGATCCATAAAGTCTTGGAATCTCATAAATCATTTTCTTATATTGTTCACCTAGGTCCGAGTTGGCAAGATAGGCTTTTAACTCTCCATGATTTTTACTTTCTATTAATTCAATAATGCGCTTACGCTCATCTTCGTCAGGTTCTGCTTCTTCAAGTAAAGAACCTAAATATTTAACTTGCCCTAAATCAAGATGTAAGTTGTCTATGCCACAGTCAATCAATGTTTTAATACCAATGGCTATGACTTCTGCATCACAATCTGGTTTAGAATTACCAAAGTATTCAATACCACCTTGTAAGAATTCTTTTCGGTCACCCTTTTGAGCTTCCATTTGTCTAAATACATTAGTTACATATGAAAACTTTAGATAGTAGTCATTATCTTTGTAGTTTTTAGCTGCGATTCTTGATACCGGAATCGTTGCGTCTGGTCTTAAGACCATAATGTCGCCTTCCGAACTAATAAACTTAAACATTTCTTTGGAGTTAATACCACTAAAGGTTTCTTTGTATAAATCTAAATACTCAAATGTTGGTGTTAATATCTGTCTGTATCCAAAACTTCTGAATATGCTTTTTACATTTGTCATTATTTCATCTTTAAATGCGTATTCGTCACCGTATATTGTGTCTACGCCTTCTGGTAATAAATTTTTAAGTTGTACCATATTGAATCATCCTTCTCTTTAGTTATTAGGTAATAGATATCAGATAACAGTAAGATCAAAAGCTTTAATTAATCATTCATTGTTTCTCATTTACTGATACCTGTTATCTTGTATCTGATATCTTTATTACAAACAAAATAGCCTGCCAAACACATCGGCAGACTATAACTTTAAAAAAGTATAAGTCGCAGATGCACTCATTACAATCAGAGCTTGCATCCACAACGCTTTTTTGAGCGTGGTCACAAACCCTTAGGTATGATGGTAATGATTTTTCTTGAGTTCAATAAATTTAATAGCAACATGTGATCCACCTCGTAAGCTTTTCGCTTTATCTTGGTAAAGTGTTAAAGTGATTAAAGTAAGTATAATGGGTTTTTGAATAAGAGTCAACTCTTTTTAAACAAAAAGAGTAAATAATAAGAAACTAGGTTTTAAATACATCTTGTAAATGATCTAGATCTAGCTAGGTCAGTCGTTGACAATTAAAATTCATTAAGCTATAGTGTAGTCAATTCATACAGATTGAATACATTTATATAGAGGGAGAACATTTATGTTTGATTATCATGCACATAGTCATTTTTCGTCAGATTGTGACGCATCTATGGAAGATATGGTTAAGGGAGCAATCGATAATAATTTGAAGGAACTTTGTTTTACAGATCATGTTGATTATGATTACCAAGATCCTTCTATTCACTTTGACATCGATTTTGAAGCCTTTGATAAAACCTTTTTCGAACTTAAGGAAAAATACGCTGACCATATTAACCTTAAAAAGGGAGTAGAAATAGGAATCCAACCTCATGTTATTGACGATTCGTCTAAGTTGGTTAAAGAAGGGACCTTTGATTTTGTAATTTGCTCAATTCATACCTGCGATAGACTTGATTTATATAGAGGAGATTTTTATCATAACAAAAACAGCTGAAGAAGTATGGATTACTTATTTAAAAGAAGCAATTCATTGCGCAGAACATTTTAATGACTTTAGTGTCTTTGGTCATTAGATATTCCAAAGATATAATGAAGAAGCTGGAAGTATACCTCTTAAACAATTTCGTCCATATTTTGACCAACTCTTTAAAGTGCTCATAGACAAGGAAAAAGGAATTGAAGTCAAACACTTCAGGCTTTAAAAAATGCTTTTAAGCAACCCCTTCCTTCATACGAAATTATTCGTTGGTATAAGGAAGCAGGCGGTAAAATCATAACTCTAGGTTCTGATTCTCACACGCCAGAACACCCAGGTTTTTACTTTAAAGATGTTTTAAAAGAACTTAAATCCATAGGTTTTGATTCAATTTGTACCTTTGAAAACATGAAACCAAGTTTTCAAAAAATATAGAAGCAAGGTGATTAATCACCTTGCTTTTTGTTTTGCTTTTTATTTGCCACCAAACCGTAATCCACGTTTATGTTGATACATGCGATCATCTGCAATTTTAATAAGTTCATCATAACGTGTACTATCTTTACCGAACTCGGCAATACCAAAACTAAAAACTACATTTTTATAAAAATCTGACCCAAAATTGAAACAAAATTTTCATCAAACCATTTGCTCATGGTTTGGAATCGTATTCTAAGTTCTTGTTCGTCAGCTGAATAGAATAATCCTACAAATTCGTCACCACCATAACGGGCCAATACGTCACTCTTACGTACACATGATTCCATTTGTTTGGTAAAAAATGATATAAGTCCATCCCCTGCTAAATGACCATAGGTATCGTTCACATTTTTTAGTCCATTTAAGTCAAAAAGTACTACCAAGAATGACTCTTTGTATCGCATTCCTTTTGCTATTGAATGCTCTAAGATTTCTTCAAAATAGCTTCTATTATAAATTCCCGTCAATGTGTCGTACCGAGACAATTGAATAATTTTTTTAAGTAATAAATGATTTTTTACAACCATGCCTGCTTTACCAACAAAAATATCTGTAATAATGAGATCTTCTTCATCAAAGGCATTTTTTCGTGTACTATCAAGATTAATGAAACCATAAACCTTATGATCAACAAATATGGGTGCACTTATGGATGTCTGGATATTAATGACCCTTGCGTTCATTAATGTTTCATTACGTTCTGGCGTTTCTGCTGTGGTTTCATTAAAGTCGAGTACATTATTAACAACATGCGCACGATCTAGTTTCCCATTTGTTTTTTCGTATAAAAAGGTCTCCTCAACATGGAAAGATACTTTCTTAAGCTTATTTAAATCGAAACCGACAGAAGCTACAAATTCACAATAACCGTCTTCCTTCAAAACATAATACTTCCCGATTCAGCATTAATCAATAACTTCATGCTCTCTCGAGGATCATATTAAAGAACATCTTGTCGTCTATCTCAAGCATCTTATTTCCTATTTCAATTAATGTGCTCACCAATTTTAACGGTTTCTCCATCTCTTCTTTCTTAGCGTTTAATTCATTTATTACTTCTATACGTTTTTTTCGAATAACAAAATAATGAAACCCATATAATAAACAGGCAGCAGCGACCATTAAAATTTCTTTGATTCCAACCATTACACTCACACCTTCATTGCATAATCAAATGTTACTTTTTGTTCTT
>LQAH01000165.1_pt1 | contig 19870 bp, 20 predicted proteins | sample 1535791 | NCBI WGS metagenome assembly LQAH01 (sample SAMN04331585, study PRJNA305678) | bioreactor metagenome | isolation source: bioreactor_4 inoculated with Wadden Sea sediment 2nd replicate of a... | place: Germany:Bremen
TTTTTCCAATACGGAACGTCGGGTTCAGCGGGTGAGAAAAGCGGTGGAACCCCCGGAAGGAACAAAACTGGACTGGGAAATTTTCTGTGAGATCGCTCAACGCATGGGCTATGACATGACCTATGGAAACAGCCGTGAGATTTATGACGAGATCTGTGCGGTGACTCCGTCTTACCGAGGCATCACCTGGGACCGCATCGAAAAGCTCGGTATCCATTGGCCCTGCCCGGATGAAAGCCATCCCGGCACCCCGATTCTGCACACCACCCAGTTCACTCGCGGCAAAGGGCTGTTCCATGCCATCGAGCACCAGCCGCCAGCGGAACTGCCGGATGAGGATTATCCCTATGTTTTGACCACCGGGCGGGTGCTGTACCATTATCATACCCGGACCATGACCGGCCGGACCGAAGGGTTGAATGTGCTTTCTCCGGAATGTTTTGTGGAAATCTCGCACAATGATGCCAGAAAACTGGGTTTGAATTCCGGGGATCTGGTGGAGGTGTCTTCCAGAAGAGGCCAGGTCAGTGCCAAACTCAAAGTGTCCCACATGGCCATGGATGGCACTATTTTCATGCCGTTTCACTTTGCCCAGCCGCGGCCAACAAGCTGACCAATTCCAAACTGGATCCGGTGGCCAAGATTCCGGAACTCAAGGTGTGCGCCATTAACATCAAACCCGCGGCATAGGCTCATTCAGGTAGTACTTCTGAGCCAGACCTTTTAATGAGAAGAGCCCGGCATGATACATGCCGGGCTCTTCTCATTTTTTATATCTTAAAAAGGTTCGGGGCTGGATACACGCTTTATCCAGCCCCGAATATCAAAGAGTGTCAAAAATACGTTAAGTCATTTATGCGTTTTCTGGCACTTTGGTTTTGATTCTGGGAGAGACGCAGTCCACGGCACTGAACTTGGCCGGACATTTTTCCTGGCACACCCCGCACTGAACACAGACGGACTGGTCAATGACATGGACCTTTTTCTTTTCTCCGGAAATGGCGCTTACCGGGCAGGACTTGGCACAGATGCCACATCCCACACATTTGTCTTCTTGAATGACAAAAGAGATCAAAGATTTGCAAACTTTGGCCGGGCAGCGTTTCTCAAAGATATGGGCTTCATATTCATCCATAAAATACCGCAGGGTGGTGAGCACCGGGTTGGCGGCCGTCTGACCCAGACCGCAGATGGATCCGGCATGGATCGCCAGACTCAGTTCATACAAGAGATCAAGGTCTTCCTTTCTGCCGTTTCCGGCGCAGATTTCCTTGAGCACCTCCAGCAGTTCTTTGGTCCCCAGCCGACAGGGCACGCATTGTCCGCAGGATTCGATGACCGTGAAATCCAGGAAATACCGGGCCACGTCCACCATACAGGTTTTTCATCCATGACTACCATACCGCCGGAACCCATGATGGAGCCTGCTTCGTCCAAGGAGTCATAATCGATGGGGGTGTCCAGCAGAGATGCCGGCAGGCAGCCGCCTGAAGGACCTCCGGTCTGGACCGCTTTGAACGTACCACCGTCCGAGATGCCGCCGCCGATGTCATAGATGATTTCCCTGAGCGTAATTCCCATGGGCACTTCGATGAGCCCGCAGTTGTTCACCTTGCCGGTCAGAGCGAAAATCGCCGTTCCTGTGCTTTTTTCCGTGCCGACACTGGCAAACCATTCCGCGCCCTTGGTGATGATCATGGGAGCGGAGGAAAAGGATTTCACGTTGTTGAGCAGGGTGGGTTTGTCGTACAGCCCGATTTCCGTGGTTCTCGGCCGGGGTGCCACCCGGGGCATGCCTCGTTTGCCTTCAATGGAGAGGGTGAGTGCCGTGGACTCGCCGCAGACGAACGCCCCGGCACCGGGAAAGATTTTGATTTCAAAATTGAAGTCGGTGCCCATGATGTTTTTCCCCAGGAACCCCTTTTCGTGGGCCTGGGAAATGGCCCTCTCCAGACGTCTGATGGCCAGCGGATACTCCGCCCGCACATAGATGAATCCGGTTTCCGCGCCGATGGTATATCCGGCGATGATCATGCCTTCCAGAACCGAATGCGGGTCTCCTTCAATCACGGCCCGGTCCATGAACGCACCAGGGTCTCCTTCATCGGCGTTGCACACCACATATTTGGGGGTGCCTTTGGCGGCCAGTCCGGCCTCCCATTTCCGGCCAGCGGGAAATCCCCCGCCGCCGCGTCCTCGGAGGCCGGATGCCTTCATGACGTCCACCACTTCCTGTTGGGTCATGGAGGTTAAGGCCTTGTGAAGCCCCTCATATCCCTGATTGGCGATGTAGTGATTGATGTTGGTGGGGTCGATGATGCCGCAGAGGCGAAATACCCGCCTTTCCTGGGGCTTGAAGGATGGGGTATCCAGAATTCTGGTCACGCCTTTGATCTCTCCCTGCCCGAATGTGCCCAGCGTGTACTGGGGCAGCGGGTCGTCGCCTTTGATGTAGGAATCAACGATTTCGGTCACCATTTCAGGGGTGACGTTTTTATAGCAGATCGTGGGTTTGCCGGGTTTGTCGATGTTCACCAGCGGTTCGGCATAGCAGGGACCGATACACCCGACTTCACGAACGCTGGCCGTTACCTTTTTCTGGGCCAGTTCATCCTCGAATGCCTTGACCACGGCCATGGCTCCGGCGGATCTGCCGCAGGTGGCGGTGCCGATGGCAATTTGAGGGACCTGGCCGTTCAGCAGCTCATCCCACTCTTTTTGGCCTGTTCCTGTATGTCAGCAAACGTCATTTTGCTTTCCTCCTGTCGATTATTTCCGAAACCATTTTGGGGTCAGCTTGGCTTCCACATCCTCATCGATCATCACACAGGGTGCCAAGGCGCAGCAGCCGATACAAGCCACGGTTTCCAAAGTGTATTCCTGGTCTTCGGTGGTTTCACCTTCCGCAATATTCAATGCACGTTCCACTTCTTCCAGAATTTTTTCCGCACCCCGGACATGGCAGGCGGTTCCGCGACATACCATGAAAGAATGTTTGCCTCTAGGAGTGAACCGGAACTGGGCATAAAAGATGCCACGGCAAACACTCTGCTTTCAGGCAGCCCCGTTGTTCTGGCGATTTCACGCATGGCTTCATCCGGCAGGTATCCGAGTTCCGCCTGTACTTTCTGTAGAATCGGAATCAGCGCATCCCGTTTTCCCCTGTAGGGTGAAAGTATCTCACTCAACCGATCATCCATTCTGTCTCCCTCCTTAACCTTGGCTTATGCTGACGTGCTCTCTTTTATTCAAATTTGTGAATATTACAATATCTGATTAAAAATATAAATACCTATCTAAAAATTCCGTTGTTTTATCCGGTTACTGATATCACACAACCGGATTGCAGAAAAGATTAAACTGGCAGTGCTTTCAAAATCTTGATGCTGAAATGGTTTTTATCCCGGTTTTTGTGGTATCTTTTTAAAACAGGCGATTGATGTGACCCCTGATCCCTGTACCCAGGCCGTACTCATGTTCCTGAAGGCAGTCAAGTCGTCGGACGAAAAACAGTTTGAAGCGATGGTGGATACCGGGGCATCCAAGGAAGCCGTGTCCCTGGCCACTGAAAGTTAAAATTGCCGTGTCACGGATATCCGGCAGTCCGGAGACGAATATCATCTGATTATTAAAATCCCATCGGTCACCGTGTGAGAACGTTATTCAATTATTTCAAGAAAAACCGCCCCATGGATCCGGTAGCAGACAGGAAAGCGTCTGGGTGGAGAAAGGGGCGTTTCAAGCGGATCAGGGTATCCTGGCGTTTGAACATACCAGCGAGGTGATCCAGGCGGAAAGACTGCTCAAAAACAGCGGATGGGATATCCGGGTCATGGGCCAGCCCCCGGAGATCCAGACCGGATGCGACCTGGTGATCGTGTTTCCTTTGATCGAGCAGCTGGAAATCGTCCGGCTGCTCACCGCCCGCAACAATATACCGCTCCGGGGGGTGTCGATGAGGGACCCGCTGCTGGAACCGGTCAGACTTCCTCCCCCACCCCCGGCCCCGGGCATTGACGAGATCACCTGCCACATCCCCCGGGCCCGGGAAACGGTCCTGAAAGGTATAAAAACTTTAGTTTGGAAAATTCAAAACCACGGTATTGTTCTGAGCCCTCGCTTTATGATCCCTTTGAGGGTGACAGACCTTTGATACCGGGTATGCAATTTTCTGATGAATTTTCTTTAACGTTGACACTAAAACGGATCTCCTTTCCCGGTATCCTATTTAAAAATCCCTAAAATCGTCATCATCCATGGGAATCACCTGTTCGGGTCTTATTTCTTTGCCCTTCCGAACCGTCATCGGATCTTCATTCCGTTTCAGGGCCAGGGCCGGGAGTCTCTTTTGGGATTCATACTGATAAGTGGCATGAGACATGCCCCCGTGTTTTACGCTTCCCCCCACAAGGCACACCAGCTCCATCACCATCTCCTTCATCTGCTCGGCCTGGGCGTTCATCTCTTCCGATGCGCTGGCCGATTCCTCGGAGCTTGAGGCATTCTGCTGGACCACCTTGTCCATTTCGGCTACAGCCGTATTCACTTGATCAAGTCCCTGGGCCTGTTCCCTGGAGGCGGCAGCGATTTCACCCACCAGTTCCCCCACCTTGCCAGTGCTTTCCGCCACCCGGTTGAAATCTTCGTTGGTCGTGGCTACCAGTTCCGATCCGTCCCTGATCTTCTTCACCGTCCCTTCAATGAGCGCCGAGGTATCCTTGGCGGCATCTGCAGCCCGCATGGCCAAGTTCCGCACCTCGTCCGCCACCACGGCGAATCCAGCTCCCGCCTCACCGGCACGGGCCGCCTCCACCGCCGCGTTCAGGGCCAGGAGATTGGTTTGAAAGGCGATCTCGTCGATGGTTTTGATAATTTTGGAAGTTTCCTCGCTGGCCTTTGAAATCTCTCCCATGGACTGGGTCAGCCGGTTCATGGAACCATTGGCCTTGCCCACACCTTCGTTAGCTTCCTGCATAAGCCCGTCCGCCTGGTTGGAATGGTCGGCGTTCTGTTTCGTCATGGAGGCAATCTCTTCGAGGGAGGCGGACGTTTCCTCCAGGGACGCGGCCTGTTCCGAAGCCCCTTCAGCTAGAGACTGGCTGGCAGCCGATACCTGGGACGCGGCTGAAGTCACCTGGTCCGCACCATCGCTTAAGTTTTCGATGATTCGGTTGATGGGTTTGGTAATCCCCCGGGTGATGAAAAAGCCAATGTGGAACCGATCAGGATGGTGCCGATCAGCAACGCGATCAGAAGCAGTTTTACCTTGTGCACCAAATCCACGGCCGCAATGCCAATGTCATAGGCGTCCTTGTCCGCCTGCACTGCGGTTTTGGAAGTCAGGCTCACGATCCACGTGGCTGCTGCGTCTGACTGTTCCAACAGTTCCTTTTGTTTTTCCTTGTTGCTGATCCACTGATCCATATGCTGCAAATAGCTGTCGCCATGGGTGACAGCTGTATCGGCCCGCTCTTTATCCGCGGGATCCGTGGACCGGTCCGCAATATCTTTTGCGACAGCCGCCAGCTCTTTCATTGCTTCGTAGAGTCTGTCGGCGTTTTCCTTATGCAAATCTATCTGATAAAGGTATTGGTTTCTCAGAGCGGTATTGAAAAGATCGATGGCGTCGTTGGCGATCTCGAGCTTGTCAACACGACTGGCGACTTCGTCCAAATCCATTTGACCGATAGCTTTCTTGAGTTTTTCGTTCTGGCTATCGATATAGTCAATCCATTGTTTCTCGATGACCGACGCATCCTCGCCCAGCTGTTTTTCCAGTTCCTTGTTGGCCATGGCCATGGCCGCATATTCTTTTCCGATACCGGCGTATTCCTTGAGTTTCGCCTTGACGTCATTTGCCGCCTGCACCGTTTCCGCATGGTTCAAAGCCGTTGCGATGGGTATAATTTTATCGGCGGCCTTGCCGACTTGTTCCCGCTGGTCAAACCATTCTTGTTTACTCTCTTCGTTCAGCTTGATGTCGAACTCATAGGATAACACATGGGTCTGCCACATGGCCCGCTCGGTCTCCACAACCGCCGAAGTTTCCGGTATTTCCTGAGTGGCCAGCTGTTTCACGATTCCCCCCACATCGGCCATATAATAAATGGCCACAAGACCGATAACCGCCGTCAAAATCAATCCAACGGCAAATCCACCCGAAATTTTGGTTCCTACTTTTAAATCCTTGAACATTTTATACCTCCTTAATTATGCGTGTTTCCGGTTCTTTCGGACCATGAATATTCAGGGGCTGTCCAATCTGGCCCCTTTCCTCGCCAGGCGTATTCCACCAATGGGCCGATTTCGCAAACGCCCAAGACCGGGATCACCCTGCCGCGTAGGCTGATTCTCAATGCACATACTGTGCCATCTTCGATACCGAAGTGATGAGTATCATTCCGATGATTTCCTTTTATCTTGTTTGAAATCTGAGACGCTCCCTCCCAAAAAGTTATGATCAATCCGCGACGTCTTAACTGTTCGGATTCAATGACACGTCAAGCCGGGTACCACATCCAGAAGGAGCCTTTGCCTCGACCGCCTCTTACCCGCTAACATGATGTTCATTCACCGTTTCGCCGACCTTCATATTTACCGATCAAATTTTAACAAAGGATAAACATTCATTATAACAAAGGATGAAAGAATTTTCAAGAGCCAATATGTGTAGAAAAGCCTGTTTTTTTTACCTGAAAGTCCACAATTCTATACCTAACCGGGAAAAACAGGTATCCAAAGACAAGAATTTTCCGGTAGTTTATCGTAAGATGGCAGGGATCGCCCCGCGCCTCTCACTCTCCTTCCCCTTTGGAGGGATAGAGGGGGATATGTGCTATCGCCTCTTAGCGAATTAAAAATTACAGAAGAAAACAGCGCATGGCCCCGACCTGGAAATCATTAATAACCTTTCCGCCAAATTCAACACGAAAAAAATGCTCGAACTATATCCGCTGCGCCCGCTGCAGCAATCAAATCCATTTCACAAAATGGGGACGTTACAGCAGATATCATTCTTTAATACTGTCCCTGCTTTTCCCGGATCGTTGACTGGCTCTTTGGCGATACGGGATTATCAGCCATTTTTTGCACGGGGTGGCCCAGGATGTATCCCCGGACTCATACCATAATTCATTGAGGCAAATTGAAATTAAGTTTCCCAGCGACCAGGTGAATCATGGCGTAATAGTTTTCACCGTTGTGTAACCCATCACCCGCACCTTTGCCCTCTGTGGCCTTCAGTACATAGGTGCTATCCATGTCTACAAACAAAATGACATAGTTGTATCCACGTTCTCGGGAGATCTCATCAAGTCCGACACATGTTTGACATAGCTATGATTGGCATTCTTATATCCCTCTTGGGTATAATCGTGCAGAATCCGTCATAACTGCGTATCATACTCACCAACGTCGCCAATATTTTGACAGGCATTTGCTTGGCCGGTGTACCACCATGGCTTCAAACAGCAGTTTAAATCCACTGTCAAGTCTGGCTAAAGGGATAGCGACGATTCGCGGTCTGCAGTCAGAACAGGCGCCTCCTGGCATCCGGGCAGAAATGTAGGTTTCGTGCTGAAAAAAATTAGATGACGTTAAGTCTTTTCATCAGTATCGTGAGCTTTACGACTATTGAGTTCGAAAAGTGTGCTGCTGAAAGTCTTTATATTTCTGGTGCCGGAGGCGAGACTCGAACTCGCAAGGGCATGAAGCCCGGAGGATTTTGAGTTCCGCTTTTTCAAATTTTTGATTTTTCTATTTTTTCAAAGCCTTGGCTTTTCAAGAATGAAGATTGACAGCAATACAAAAAGTTGCCTCCTCTCTTATCCTTGTGGGAGACGAGAATTTTACCAGGCAGCTTGAATTGCACACCATGTCTCCGATCCGTTCCCGCCTTACCGGCGTTATGAAAATAAATCTGATGAATGAACATGAGACAAGATAGTTCATTCTCAATCGCCTGAAGAATGCGCAGGCTCCAGCAGACCTGTTTGAACAGGAGGCGATTGAATTGATCACCGGTTACACCCGGGGTAATAGAAGAGGGGTTATGAATGCTGCCACCATCGCCTTTGGAAGAAGCATATTACCACAATGCGAAAAACGTAACAGCCGAGATCTTCTACAACTCGGACTGGTTCAACGAATCTGAGTGAAACGGAAGCGCTCACGAGGGGACTCCGGCGCCGGGGATAACTCAGTGCGGTAGACTGCTGTCTACATGCAAAAAGCCGGGAGAGTGAAAGCTCTTCCGGCTTTTTGCATCCTGTGACTCGTCAGGTAACAAAACATGAGATTTTTAGGAGATTGGTACATAGGAATCTACACTTGCTATCTTTTCAGATTGTCCACTTTCCATAACACCAAGTAGGATTGGTTTTGTTTTATGAGCAACACTCAGATTTGCAGCATGCTCAAATACCAATTTCATTTTTTTGAAAGGTCTGACGCAAAAAGGATATTCTTGTTCATTTCAATTACTCTCTTTTATTAAATCTTCCCCTAAAATAGTGTAAGACGTTGTTTGCTCAAAATGCAACCTTGTCTAATCCTTTGAGCTTTAATATTTCCCGTGCCTCATCGGACGTAGCAGGTTTGAGGCTCATTTCTGCAGCAATACGTTTAATCATCTCGACTTGATCAGCACTGGATTTGCCATAATACCTTTACCGGCATATACCGAATCCTCAAGACCCACTCTTACATTTTGGGCACCCATTGCCATAGCTGTAGTCGTAATAGGAATCTGAAACCGTCCTCCAGCTGCCACCGACCATGTAAAATTTTCTGCTCCAAGAACCTCTTTTGCCTCATCATGAATTAAAACGAGGTGTTTGACTGATGGCTTCATCCAACCCACCATCGGTCCGAATACAAACTGAAGGTGAACAGGGGCTTTCAATAAATTTTCTTCTAGCAACCATTTTACATATGAAATATGGCCCAGCTCATAGATTTCGAGTTCCGGCTTAGTATCTATATCCAAAAAAGTTTGTCCATAAATCTCATCATCCCTGAATGTGGGGCGAAATGTAACATTTTTGCACAACTCTAAATATTCTGGTTCCCAATCGTATTTTGTATTTTTCAAATCTTCCTGCAATTTGAAAGATACCGAAGTTAAAAGGAGCTGGGTCAAAGGAGCACATTTCCGGCTCTAGTTTTTTTATTGGAATTAATTTTTCTTCCGTGGTCTGATTCATACCGCCACCTGTTGTTGGGAGCAGGATCATATTGCATCTGGCTTTTATTTTTGGTGAACCTCCACGAATAGATCCGGATCCGCTGAAGGATAACCGTTTTCCGGATTTCTGACATGTATATGCGCAATAGCCGCCCCGGCATCCCATGCCCGGACAGCGTCCTCAACGATTTGATCCGGTGTTATGGGCAGATATTTGCTCATCGTTGGTATATGAACAGAACCTGTGATTGCTGCAGTTATGATTATTTTGCCATTCATAAAAATCCCTTTCAAATAATTGTTTTATCTTCCTATGATATAATGATGATCTACCTCTTCACGAAGTATAGTTTATTCTTTTCTGTTGGTTCTTGTGTCTCTTTTATTTCCGGGCAATCAACAATTCAGAACCACAGTTTCCTGCACATTCTCAATTGTAAATCCTGGATTTATAGAGATCACTCTCATTCTCTGTTGAGAAAAACTCTTTCGAACGGTAATCTCCATCGCAGACATATTTTTTACTGCGTCAGACTCCTAATGACTGCCATTTTTTAATAAGCCTGTCGTATGAGATTACATTTAATGCCTTAACAAGGTACTCGAGCAGGAGATTATCCTGTTTTGTATTCTCAGAAAGAGCGCTGGCGTGTTCAAGATCTTTTCTACTCAAATCCAAAACAACTTTTGACATCTCCTTGTTTTTCGAAAACAATTTGTATATTTCAAGACTTCTACTCCAATCAGCACTCATAAAATTTCTACCGGAACTCATTTCCATAATATTACCAAGCTCAACTGGGTCCATATCATATTTAAGTGCTATAGATATTGCCTCGGCATGGAGAAACATATTTGTAACACCAAGCATATTGTTCAGTATCTTGGTAATCGACCCTGTCCCCAATGCACCGATATGGTAGATATTACCGGCAAGGACTTCAAATGCAGGTTTCATATTCTCAACATCTGAAGCTTCTCCACCGGCTAAAATACTTAATGTTCCTTCTCTGGCTTTGGTTGGAAAACCACTTACCGGAGCATCTACCAATCGAATACTTTTTCTGTACAATAAGGTTCTACTCCATAAATGGTTTCAGGCAGCACGGTACTCATGACCGCTAACAATGGAGGACTTTCGGTATTGACCGCATTTATGACCCCGCTTTCACCCAGCAGGCAATTTTTTACCTGCTCATCCGTGGCAACAATAATAATTACCATATCGTGATCCGCACATACGGCCGGCTCAGAAGTCGTGTTTGCTCCTAATTTCTGGAAATCATTTAAAACCTTTTCATTTAAATCACACACTGTAATATCAAAACCGGAATTAAGCAGACGAGTTGCCATTGGAGCACCGATACTTCCTGCTCCGATAAAACCAATAGTTTTCATTTTTTTGACCTTATTTTACACCTCGATTAAGACAAATCTCAGCAACGCCTCAGACATTGACCGATATTTTCTTAGATATAACGTTCAGGATGCCGATCCAATTCCCGAATAAAATCATCAACTATTTTTTCCTGGTTATATGACGGGTCCCATGCCCATTCTTTTTTCGCATTAGAGTCATCCAAAGGAAGAATGAGTCTGTCCACAATCTTTTGCAGTTCAATATCCGGTTTAAAGTTTATGAGTGCATCGGGAATTTTTGCTTTTACAGCCTGCGATAATTCCATGGCGGTTGGGACGGGTTTAAATCCATCAATAAGATAATTTACAGTTTTAATATTTTTAACCGGTGCCTTTCCAAGTTTGACAATGGCCCGGGCTGCATCTTTATAGTATATGATAGGCATTCTTGTTTCCGGATTCAGATTAATGGTAAAGGCATTACCTTTAAAACTTTCCTCAATGGTCCAGGAGGTGTATTGCGCCACACCAGGTGCTTTTACCCCGGGGCCAACCAGGGAAGGATAACGGATACACCTGAAATCAAGGCCATATTTTTTTTTATAGAAAAGCCCCATATGTTCGCAAAAGACTTTGGTAGCCCCATAAAACAATACCGGGCGCTGCAGGGTATGATCATTGATGACATCTTCCTGGATATCATACCCATAAGTACCGATGGTACTAGAAAATAATACCTGCCGGACCTCAAAAAGCTTTGCCGCTTCCAGGATATGATAGGTTCCGAATGCATTGGCAGAAATTGCTGCTGCCGGATTGGCATCTGAAGATATGGAAAGCATTCCCCCCAGATGGTAGATAACTTCAGGTTTGACTTTTTTGACGACATCCAACACATGGCCGAAATTACCAAGATCACCCTGGATAATTTCTATATCATCTTTAATGTCGTCCAGAAGCTTGGCGGAAGGATTCAGGTCGAAAAGTACAGGTGTATCTTTGCCCTCATTTAACAGTATCCGTGCTGTTTGGGCCCCTGTAAAACCGGTCCCACCAGTTATTAAAACCTTCATAATATTTCCTTTTTTTCATTATAAAATATTTTTTTTTATTTGTATGCGATAGATGGCAGCCATGTCACAAGATCCGGCCAGAACATAACAATTCCCAATCCGATTAATTGAAGAATGATAAATGGTATTACACCTCTATAAATATCCAGAAGTTTAATTTCGGGCGGTGCAACCCCTTAAGATAAAAATGGCAAATCCTACGGGCGGGGTTAAAAAATGAAGTCTGCAAACTGATGGCAACCAGAACGGCAAACCATACCAATTCAGGATTATCGACGACCCCAAAACCATTGATCTCGAATCCCACTTTAGCTATAACGGGAGAAAGAATCGGTAAAATGATTAATGTGATTTCGATCCAGTCCAGAAAAAAACCCAGTAAAAAAACCAACCCCAATATAACTGCAACGATTCCGTACGGTCCAAAGGGAAGGCCGGTAAAAAAGCCTGAGATAAATTCATCCCCGCCAAGTTCTCTTAAAACAAGTGCAAAACAGGTGGCACCCACAATGATTCCAAAAATATAACCGGTTGTGTTCAGGGTATCGAGAAGCACCTCCCTAAATGCTTTAAAATTCAGTTTTCTATTCATAACGGCAAGAATTGTGGCACCGACGGCGCCTATTCCACTTGCCTCAGTCGGGGTTGCAATACCGAAGAAGATAGTTCCCAATACAAGGAGAATTAGTGAGGCTGTTGGCAGAATCGTAACAAATACTTCCCAGACAATTTTAAAATTTAAGGTTTGCTGGTCAGCTGCCAGGGGGCATTGTCGGGAAAAACAAATCCGTAAAAAATAATATATACAGCATAGAGAATACCGAGCAAAATTCCCGGAAACAAAGCCCCCATGAAAAGGTCACCGACTGACAGGCCTAGCTGATCTGCCATCATCACAAGCATAATACTTGGAGGGATAAGAATCCCCAGAGTTCCCGATGCACAGATTGTTCCGACAGCCAGGGGTTTGCATAATCCTGTTTGAGCATGGCAGGAAGGCTGAGCAGCCCTAGAAGCACCACAGAGGCTCCGATAATCCCGGTGGCCGCTGCAAGCAGGACACCTATAATGGTGACGGTTACTGCAAGGCCTCCTCTGATGCGCCCGAACATTTTCTGCATGGCGATCATCATTTTTCTGCAATACCTGATCTATCAAGCATCAATCCCATGAAGATGAAAAGAGGCAGCGCAATCAATATCCAATTGTACAATACTTTATACAACCTGTTTACGACCATACCCACAGTCATAAAATCAAGACCGGTTATACTGCCCAGATACATGTCCGACAGATAGCCGATAAAAGTAAAAAGCATGGCTACACCACCCAGGATGAAAGCAATCGGATAGCCTGTAAACAGAAGGCTGATAAAGGTGAGCATCATACATAGGACAAGTATACCGTTAAGATCCATTTGCGGTATTCCTTTTAATAACAAGGCCAATTCTTTTTCAGACGGGATAACGATCCCAAAAATAATAAGGAAAAAGGCAAAGGGGATAATGGATTTTATGGCCCATCGGTATCCGAGGCCCATGGGCGCCATGGATCGCTCGCCCACTCTGAACGACTCAGCCACAAAAGACAGGCTGTGTATGAAAAACACATAAATCATGGGCCAGAGCATAAAAATAATACCGATAATTTCGACGATTTCCTTGTTTTTCGTAGAAAATTTTGAATGTAAAATATCAAGTCGGATGTGGGAATCTTTGGCAAAAGAATAGACCACTCCGATCATCACAATAACCGCAAAAAAATGCCATTGAATTTCTTCAAGAGCCGTATAGCTTTGCTTGAACAAATATCGCAGCACCACTTGAATCGATATCGTGATAATAAGTACCGCAATAAGCCATGATACTGCATTCCCGACACCCACCAGGACTGAGTCCAGTTTGCCAAAAGGCTTTGTTGTTCCTTGTCAGTGTTCATCATGATCTATTCCTTGAAATTGCCTTTTTATTTTCCCTTGGTAAAAAGCCCAGTTTTTTCCAATAGGCGTAGTCGGCGCGGAATGCACTTAAATCATCCCATATTCTTTTAAATTCAGGGCTTTCATTGGAAAGTTCGACAACAACTTCATCCCATGACTTTTTGAATAAGTCGAGCATTTCGTCGGACCAGTACATGGTTTTAACACCACGCTCTTCAACATTGGCACGAATGATTTTTCCTTGAATTGCTTCACTTTCAGCAATACAGCGTGTAACATTGGATTTAGCAGCCATCTCAATTATGGCACGCTGGGAATCGGACATCGCATTCCATTCATCCTTGTTTATCAGCAACTCAAATACACTTGCCTGTTGATGCCAACCGGGGAAATAGTTGTATTTTGCAATTTTATAAAATCCCAACACTTTATCGATTGATGGATTTGAGAATTCAGCACCATCAATTACACCTTTTTCAAGGGCCTGGAAAATTTCTCCTGCGGGGAGCAGCGAGACAGCAACACCAAGCTTTTGCAGAACTTTTCCGCCATATCCCATGAATCTCACTTTCAAACCCTTTAAATCCTCAGGTGAATTTATTTCTTTGGTAAACCACCCTGCTGTTTCCGGGGGAACGATCCCAAACGGCATTACTTTTACATTGTAGCCGCCATTGTCATACATTTCCTGATAAAGCTTAAGCCCATTCCCATGGTACAACCATGCCAGAAATTCATCTGCTTCTGGACCGAATGGGACTGCTGTGAACAATGATGCTGCCGGTAATTTACCCTGCCAATATGCCGAAATTGTTATTCCGGCATTTACCGAACCTTTGGAAACAGCACTGAGTACCTCAAAAGGCGGGATCAGCTTGCCAGGTTCATAGATTTTTACCTGAACGCTTCCACCACTGGCAGCTTTAAGCTCTTCAGCAAACTGGGGTACAGTGGTTCCAACCACAGGTAGAGCCGTTGGCATAACTAAAGGAGTTTTAAGCAAGATCTTTTTTTCTGCAGCATGAGCTGAAAAGAATGTAACTGCTACCAGGTTTAAGATTAATACAGCGATTGCTAATTGTTTTTTCATCGAATTTCTCCTAAGATTAATTGATTTTCCTTGGATATAAACAATATTTAGGCCCACTTAATCTTAGCTAACCGAACTGAAAAGATATCGGACTCGTCAGCAAAAAATCGTGAAAGTCCTTAAAAAATAGGGAAACCCCCTATAATTTATTCAGTTTGAAAATGTATTACTGGAAGAAAAAAAGATAAAAAAAATGATAACCCTGGTCAGCATTTAATTTCTTGATGCCTATAACGATACCCCAACATTTGGATCCTTAACACTGATGTTTATTGGAGTTTTGGAAGGTGTTTATTAGGCAAACTTATTAACAGATTACCGTAAAAGATTTGTTATAAAAAAAATCAAAGTCCAGTTTTATAAGCCGCGGATGTTCTGAGATTTTGTCAAATCAGTATAAAGCCAAAACAACCCGAATCTAAATGGTAAAGTTGAACATTCTCATCATACCGATGAACACAAATTTCATCAGTTGACTTCTATTAAAGGCTATGTCGATTTTCATGAAAATTCGATGAATGAAAAAGCGTTTATAATGTTTGCAATTAAAGTGTTACAGAATGCAAAAACAACTACGAAATTTTTAAACTAAATTTGGTTGTCTGAAATTTAAAAATCATTTTGTGAAAACTAAAAAATTAAAAAATAGTTAAAAGTAAATATCAAGCGCAACTTTACCAAGTTAGATCGTTAGCCTTGCGAGTCAGGTGTCGAAAATAGATCTGATTCAACCCACAATACAGCAAACCGTACCATCTCACTTCCGGTTTTCATTCCTAATTTGTTTTTTATGTTTTCACGATGAGTACTGATAGTCTTTTTGCTCAAATTCAATCTATCTGCAATTTGAGTAGATGTAAGTCCCCCCCTATCAACTGGAAAATTTCAAGCTCACGGTTGCTCAATCTTTCTACCTGGTATCCTTTTTTTTCAATTTGTCTGTTATGCACAAATTGATCAAGGAATTGTTCAGTCAGTTTAGGGCTGATATACTTTTGTCCTTTAAGAAGAAGCTTGATTGCTTTTATGACCCTGTCTTCCGCTTCATGCTTCATTACATAGCCTTTTGCTCCGGCTTTAAGACATCGTTCAGCATGAAAAGATTCTTCGTGCATGGAGAGCACCAGAACCGGGATATTAATATTATCTTTTCGAAGTAAATCTAAAAGTTCCATACCACTGCCTGTTTTAAGGGTAAGGTCCAGAACAATCAAATCGGGGTTAACTTGTTCAATTAAGTTCATTGATTCAGTTACTGTTTCCGCCCATCCACAAACTTCCAATGAATCTTCTTGGTTTATAAGTTCACAAACCCCCATTCGAAAGATTGGATGGTCCTCTACAACCATTATTTTTTGTTTTGCACCCATTTCATAGTTATCCAATAAAAATCATTTTAATTATCTATTTCAAGCAAAACTTTTGTTCCGCCACAGGATCTTTTTTCAACTGTGAATGAAGCATCAATTATTTTTGATCTATACTGCATTTATTTTCATACCCATACCTCTATCTTTTAAGGATGATTTTATACCGCATCCGTCATCTTTAATTTCAAGCAGGCTTTTTTCACCTATGCCAATGAATTTTATGAATATATTTTTGGCATCTGCATGTTTAATGGCATTATGTAACGCCTCGTGAATAATATAGTAGATATGCGTTGCCATGGTAGTGTTTATGAAATTATTGATTTGATCTACCTCTATGTGGCAAGAAACATTGTATATGTCTTTTACATATTGAGACAATTCAGCAAGAGCGGATTCAAACCCTGAGAGGCAATATTGTCGAACAAAGCCCCCTGGCAAAAAGGCGAGTTTTATTTATAGATTCCTGGATCAACGACACTATTTTTTCAAATTCCTCAACCAGTTTATCAGGTTTTGCTGATAACCTCCTTTTAAAAATTCCTGCAATTACCTTGATTCCTATTAATTGCGGGCATAAATCGTCATGAAGATCAAAGGCCATTTTTTGACGCTCTTTTTCAACCATGGTCAAAAAATTCATTTCAAGTTGTCTGGCTTCAGTAACATCTTCAAACGCAGATAATATGCAAAGGTCGCCCTGAATTTCTATTATCTCTGCAGAAAGTCTACCTTTTCTAATTTCCCCAGATGCTTTTCTATACTCAATTTCTTGGTTAGTAAGCCTTTGATCCTTTTTTAATATACCTAACAATCGTTCCCTGTCTTTTTTCTTTTTATAGAACTTGAGACTAACAAGATCGTTTCCAATCGTTTTATCAGTGCTTAAACCGCTATATTCTAAAAATGTGCTATTCACTTTTAGCAATTCTCCGCTATCCATTTTTGAGAGAGCCATACCTACAGGGCTGAAATGGAAGCATTTGGAAAACAATTCCTCGGATAGGGCAAGAGCTTTTTGAGTTTGATGTCTTTGCGTAATATCACGGACAAGTCCTCTGCTACCTATTATTTTTCCAGAGTCATCCGTTTTAGTGTACAAAGATGTTTCTACATAACAAGTTGAACCGTCTTTTTTAGATAATGCCATTCAAATATTTTTCCTTTCGCTTCAAGATTATTTTTGTCATCAAAATTACGACGAATATCATCTGTTTTTATTTTTACCGACGAAAAAAGCTATATTTTTATTGAGCAGTTTCGTTTTTGGAATAACCTGAAATCAAAGAAAATGATTCATTAAAAAAATGTGAATGAGCCGTTTTTATCAATTTCGAAATACCCCTCATCAATGTAACGTAGTATGGATTTATATTTTGCCTCACTTTTTCTCAGCGCATCGGTCGTTTCCAGATTTTTTTTTAATTTCGAATTTTTAAACTGGCATTAGAAGATTCAAGTTTTTCCATGAATTTATTTAAACAGATTGAAAGAGCTCCTATTTCATCGGGTCTGTCAAGTTTTTGATCTACGCGTTAGGTCCTTGGAAGCCAATATTGCAAAATCCGTCAATTTTTTTCAATGGATCAGTAATCAACTTGCTTAACCACAAAGAACTTAAAAGCATTGAAAACAGAACAAGGAAACATCCAATAATTATTATATTTTTAATTGTGTCGAGAATTTGAAAGAAATCATCAAAGTAGCCTGAAGTCGCTACAATCCAGTTATATTCAGGTAAATAGTTGAAAAGGGCGATTTTTTCGCGACTGTTTTTATCATCTGGTGATTTCCATGTATACAAAATTTTCCCGTTCTTCTTTTTAATCATTTCGGTAGCCAGATACGTTCCCTCGCTATCTGTCAGGTTGAGGATGTTACCCTGAAGATTGGGATGTATTATCACATTACCGTTGACATCTAGGACAAAAGGATATCCACTTTTCCCAAACCGAATGGATAAAATTTCATTCCTGAAATCATTAACATTGATTAGCTGGTTTAATTCCTGCGTATACGTGGATGCTGAAATGATCCAGTCCCAAGGAGCAAAATAACTCATAAAGCAAACTTTAGGTCGATAGTTTTCTTCTCCTGGATTTTTCCACTCATATTCCAGAAAACCGTGTTTCCGACTGACCATCTTTTTTACAAAATCATGATTCACCCAATCATCCCTTCCTTTTACGTCCGGATTCGGGTGCTCAACAGGTACGCCTTTGCTGTTAATGAGTGATATATATCCCGTTGATCCAATGGTTTGCGAAAAATTAGTTGTCTGACATTATTTTTGCTTCGTCTTCTGTTATACTACCAAGTTTATATTGATTGTAAATCGCCTCTATATTTTCTTTGGTTTTTTCGCTAATTGCCCTCAGATAGTTTCGAACGGCTGTATTCCCTGCCGTTTTAACCATCATTAGAATAGTCTTGTTAGTGCTCGACAACTCTTGATGGATATTATCAGAAATCGTTTTCCTAACCTGAAAATAGATAAATAGACCACCCAAAATTAAACCAATACAAAATATTGTAGAATATCCTGATAAAATCTTGAATTTGAGTCCTTTTTGATTCCAGTTTCGTCTCATAAGTCCTTCTCTGATTTGCATATTCAGTCATTATAGTAAAGATGCTTATAATTCAAATTCTTTATCTTTAATTCAACTTTCGGGTTTAACAACAACTGGCTAACTTTCGCTTTTCTAAAAAACCGGAACATTGCAGTGCTGTAGTTATTGCCGCATCAAAAAAAGCTGTCGCTGTTTTTTCGCAATAGCTGCCAAGCTTTTTCAACTGGTTGTCGGCAAACGTCATTATCCTGTAAAACGATTCAACAAATGAAATATCGGAAACCTCATCACAGCAGGCATAGAACAATTCTCCAAATGTCTTGTCATCAGTTTCCATACGATGCTGATACGCCAAAAACATATACCGCAGGAAAACAATAGTGGTGTGGGCCACCAGAACATCATAGTCGCGGGCATTGCAAAACAGCTGTCCATCAGCAGATATCTGGCCCGGACACCGGCCGCGGCTGTTTGCGCTCCGCTGCAAAAGCCTTTTATGTGTTTTAAGTTTTTTTATTTGTTACTTGCAGCAAGACCGACACCTGCTCCAATGAAAGTACTACCAATAACTCTTTTTATATATTTCCCGACTGTTGCTTCGGAAAATAGAGAGACGATCTTTTGACCGCCTATTGCGTAAATCATAAAGCATATAAATGCAATGAAAGCGCAAATGCTAATAAGTATGCAGAACTGAGACAAATAGGCTGCATTGGGATCAATAAATTGAGGAAAGATTGCAGTAAAAATACAATCGCTTTTGGGTTCCCTGCGGTCACAAAGGCAGCTTGAAAATACATTCTTCTCAATGCACCCCCTTGATTGGTGTGAGTTGCTTCACTTGATGATAACGACATTTTTGATGAACATAGCATACTTATCCCCATATAGATAAGATATGCTGCTCCTGCCCATTTAACGAGTTGGAATGTAGTCTCAGAAGCAATTAATATTGTTCCTAAGCCTGCAACGGAAACAGATGCTTGAATTACTGTAACAGTTACATTTCCCATCGCTGACGCTATGGTTCTTTTGGCTCCGAATTGAATACCATGAGTCAAAGCCAGCAACATACTTGGACCTGGTATAATTGAGGTAACAAAGACAGTCATTGAAAATAGCAGTATGAAATTGAAAGACATATTGTTAATCCTTTATATGATTATAATTTCTGATTCACGTGATACACATAACGTTTCCAAATAAGCGGTATCATCCGCTTCATTTGGTTCGTTGAACGAAGCCGCTATCGCGGCAGAAAAAGAATTCAAAATCGTGTATA
>LQAH01000166.1_pt1 | contig 19683 bp, 20 predicted proteins | sample 1535791 | NCBI WGS metagenome assembly LQAH01 (sample SAMN04331585, study PRJNA305678) | bioreactor metagenome | isolation source: bioreactor_4 inoculated with Wadden Sea sediment 2nd replicate of a... | place: Germany:Bremen
GGGCGGGCTGTCCTGTGCTTATTATCTATCGTTGATGGGATATTCGGTCAAGGTGATCGAATCTTTGCCCTTTGCCGGGGGAATGCTCATGGTGGGAATTCCCCGGTACCGGCTGCCCCGGGAGGTGATCGACCGGGAAGTGGCCATGATCGAAGATCTGGGGGTGGAATTCCTGTTCAATACCCGGTTCGGCACTGATGTGACCTATGAACAGATGAAGACCGAAGGCACGGATGCGTTTTTTCTGGCCATCGGCGCCCACAAGGCATGGGATATGGGGATCAAAGGGGAAACGGATTTTCCCAAGGTGATCGAGGCCATCGCGTTTTTGAAAAATGTGGCGATAGGCGACCGCCATGCGCCGGGAAAACAGGTGGTGATCATCGGCGGCGGCAACGTCGCCATTGACGCGGCCCGGACCAGCCTGCGCCTGGGGGCTGAAAAGGTGACCATTGCCTACCGCCGGTCCAGGGAACAGATGCCGGCGGACATTGAAGAAGTGGAACAGGCCGAAGAGGAAGGTATCGAATTCGCGTTTCTCACTATTCCCACCGAGATCCGGGGAGAGGCGAATGTCATCACCGGTCTGGCCTGCAACAAAGCGGAGCTGATCGCTAAACCGGGTTCGGACCGGCTGGCACCAGTTCCTATTCTGGGCAAGGAGTTTGTCATCCCCGCCGATGCGGTCATCTCGGCCATCGGCCAGTATGTGGATGATGCAGGCATGAACGCTTTTGACAAAATTCGCTGGACCCGCAGAGGGACCATCGAAGTGAATCACGCCTCCATGGAAACCAGTATGCCCGGCGTATTTGCTGCCGGAGACGCGGTGTCCGGACCCGCCACGGTTATTGAAGCCATTGGCGGCGGAAAACGGGCTGCCGAGGCCATTCACCGGTATTTCAACCACATCCCTCAGCCCAGGATGCCCAAGATCCCGGTACGGAGGCGCAGACACTCCATGATCGAGATGGCGGCATCCGAAAAAATGCGGTTGACCCGGCCTTCCATGCCCATGCTCAATGTGGACCGGCGGCGGACCACGTTTCAGCAGGTGGAGCTGGGGTATGACGAGGAAGCGGTCCGGAAGGAAGCCCGGCGGTGTCTGCGGTGCGATGTGTGCCGGCGGTGCGGAAAATGCGTGGAAGTGTGCCGGGACAAGATGGGCATTGACGCCCTGCACCTGGGATATCTGGATTTTGACCATCCGGTGAAGACCGATTTCCGGCGGACCGCTGAAAATTGTATCACCTGCGGGGCCTGTGCTGCCAACTGTGAGAACAACGCCATGGCGATTGAGGAAAAAGACGGCAAACGCATGCTCAAGCTGTGCGGCACCGTTTTGAACGAGCAGGATATTCAGCATTGCGAAGCCTGTGGTGCCAAACTGCCCTCTGCCCAGTATATGGCGTTCATCTCCGACAAAACAGCGGACATCACGAAAAATCGGATCAGCGGCTGTTATGTGACAAATGCCAGCGAAAACTGTCCGCCAAAATTCATGTGTCAACCCGGCCTGTCAACAAAAATAAAGGAGAAGCATTATGACGTTCAAACACGGCAGCCGTGTGGAAGTGTTTCAGTCGTCGTCGGATGAAGCCTGGGAACCGTATATGAATGATTTCATTGGTGTCCACGGAGTGGTGACCGACCCGGATACCTCCATCAATGATCCGGATGCGCTTGTCGAGGTCAGTCTTCAGGGGAAAGGCACCCACCGCCTGCCCCAGGACTGTCTCAGGCTGCTGGCCGACAAGCAGGATGAACCCTCATGACAGAGATTTTCATCAACGGGAAACCCATCGCCTGCGAAGAAAATCAGACGGTGCTGGAAGCGGCAAGGCACTGCGGCATCGATATTCCTCACCTGTGTTATCACCCGGCATTGAAACCCTCCGGGGCCTGCCGGGTCTGCGGTGTGGAAGTCACTTCTCCCACCGGACGTCAGACCGTGATGCTGTCCTGCCTGCTCAAGGTCAAACCGGGCCTGAATGTGCTCACCGACTCGCCCATGGTCAATGCGCACCGCCAGACCGCGTTCGAGAGGCTGATCCAGCTGGCTCCCCATGCCCGCCGGATTCGTGATCTGGCCGAACGGTATCACGTAAAACTGCCCCCGGAACCGGACGAATGCATCCGCTGCCGGCTGTGCATAAGGGTGTGCCAGGAGATTGTGAAGGCCGGGGCGCTGAAAATGGAGAAAACCGCTGCCGGCGGCCGTGTGGGCAAAGGAGACGGCCGTTGCATCGGCTGCGGGACCTGCGCCAATATCTGTCCCACCGACGTGATCCAGGTGACGGACAAGGACAGTGTCCGGATCGTGTCCATTCAGGGGAAATCATCGGGCAGCTGCCTTTGGCAAGGTGTGAGGCGTGCGGACGGATGTTCGCTACAGCCGATTTTCTGACCCGGGTATCCCACATTAACCCGGATCACCCGGATACCAAGGAACATCACAACCTGTGCCCGGGATGTGTCAAGTTGATGTCCACCCGGGCCAGAACCGAAAAGGCGCATTTAAAAAATGAACCGGACGGGCTGCCTGCTCTGCCTGGCCTTGGCCTGGGTACTGCTGCGGCCGGCACCGGTGCTTGCCATTCAGCTGCACAGCGGTAATGCCGGCATTATCGCGCATCAGATCGGGCATCTGTTTTTCCTGTTCGCCATGGTGGCCCTGATGTTTACCATCAACAGCCAGGGATTGATCCGGCAGAAGGGGTGGCGACAGATTCAGTTTGGAGCCCTGTTTTTCATTTTCTGGAATCTGGCTACCCTGATCGCTCATTTTTTGGACAATCAGATCCAGGTGGTGCGAATCGAGACCCTGAGCGTCACCAGGCTGGCGGTGGTGACTCAGCCGGATTCCCAGCTGCTGGCCGTGGTCTATTATTTTCTTAAAATGGATCATCTGTGGTGCGTGCCGGCCATGATCTTTCTGTTTCTGGGGTTGGACACCCTGCTCAAGACACAGCGGGAGTCACGACAGAAATCACGCCAGGAAGCACGGCGGCCGACCGCAAAGGAGACCGGACAGTGACTGCCAACCTGCCCATTCTGCTAACGGATGTGCTGGGCTCCGTATTCATGGTGGTGCTGGGGGTCTTGTCCTTGTTTAAGGCCAAATCCTGCGGGACATGGATCCGGATAACGTGGTGTTTCTCTATCTGATCTGGATCTGCGCCGGGTTCACCATATTTGCGGTATCCCGGTCGTTCAGCCACATTTTGAGACAGTTTCTGCTGCTCACCGGCAGCGGAGATACCTGGAACAGTATCGGTCCCTTCACCGGTGCCGTCAATACTATTTCCTTCATGCTTGTGGGTACGGTCACCCTGTTTTTCAACCAGAGCTGGCGGATCAATGAAAAAGTGCTGTCCGCCAAGCAGAAACATGAGGAAACCAGTGCCAAACTTCTGGAGCTGAACCAGACCCTGGAGCACAAAGTGGTGGAAAGAACCGAGATGCTGACCAGTTCCGAACATAAAGCGAGGCGGATTTTTGAACACTCCCTGGATACCATTGTGGTCACGGACCTTTTTCATCATTGCCGAGATCAACCAGGCCGGCGTGGAACTGACCGGGTATGAAAAATCCGACATCCTTGGCAATGAAATGGGTCTTAAGAATTTTCTGTCGGTCCGGTCGGAGCGGGAAAAAATACTGAATCGGCTGGAGATCCATGAATATATTCTGAACGAAGAGGCGGATTTCCTCAGGGCCGACCAGTCCCTTGTCCGGGTCCTGATCACCGGGGGCGTGGATTACGGGGCCTTTGGCTGCGGCAAGACGTTTCATTTCATCATCAAGAACATCAATGACAAAAAGCAGATGGAACAGCAGATCGCCCAGGCGGATAAACTGGCAGCATTAGGCGAACTGTCCGCTGGTGTGGCCCATGAGATCAACAATCCGTTAGGCATTATTCTGGGATATACCCAGCTGATGCTCAAAAACCCCGGGGATCACGAAGAGGACCTGAAAACCATTGAAAAGCATGTCAAAAACTGTCGGACCGTGGTAACGGACCTGCTGACCTTTGCCAGAAAAGGCTCCAAAAAGATACAGCCCATCGATGTGTGCCAGGTGGTGGAAGATGTGATTAATTTTCTGGGCAACCATTCCGATTTCAGGAATGTCTGGATCCAGTCTCCGGCTCCCTGCAGCAGGCCGTTGATGGTTTTCGGCAATGAACAGGAATTGTCTCAGGTGATTATTAACCTGATGATCAATGCCTGCCATGCCGTGGATAAAAAGGGCGAATCCAGGTGGAAACCGGGATGGATGCCCAAAAAGGGTTCGAATTTCGGTCAAGGACAACGGCACGGGGATCCCGGAAAAGGATTTTTCCCGGATATTCGACCCGTTTTTCACCACCAAACCCGTGGGCCAGGGGACCGGACTGGGGCTGTCTGTGGGATACGGCATCATTCGGCGTTACGGTGGAGATATCACGGTTAGAAACCGGAAAGACAAAGGGGCTGTGTTTATCATCACCCTGCCCCGGGCTGATCTGAAAACGGATATCCAGGACAGGGGAGAAGAAAAATGACCGCGCGGATCCTGGCAGTGGACGATGAAAAAGATATGACCCGCCTGCTCAAGCGGACCCTGGAATCGGAAATCGACTGCACTGTGCTTATGGCATTTTCCGGGGAAATGGCGTTGAATGTTTTGGAAAAAGATGCCTGTGACCTGGTGATCTGCGACATCCGCATGCCGGGCATGGACGGATTCGAGCTGCTGGAACAGATCAGGAAACGGTACCCGGATCTGACTGTGGTGATGCTCACGGCATTTGGAAACATTGATTCCGCGGTGACAGCCATTAAAAGCGGGGCCTATGACTTTATCGCCAAGCCCTTTGAACAGGATGAGATCATTTTCAAAATCGGCAAGGCGCTTGAAAGAAGCCGGCTGCTGCTGGAAAACAAACAGCTGCTCAAAGCCAGGGACAGGGATTTCTCGCCTCTGGTGGGGCTGAGCCCGGCCATGGAAAAGGTGTTTCAAAAAATCGATCTGGTGGCGTCGTCTGATGTCACAGTGCTGATCACCGGGGAATCCGGCACCGGTAAAGACCTGACCGCCCGATCCATCCACCGTCGCAGCCAGCGCGGCAAAGCCCGGTTCATTCCGATCAACTGTCCAACCATTCCGGAACATATTTTGGAAAGTGAACTGTTCGGGCACAAGAAAGGGGCGTTTACCAGTGCGTTTCAGGATAAGACTGGACTGTTCCAGGAAGCGGACAACGGGACCATCTTTCTGGATGAGATCGGGGACATCGGTTTATCCATTCAGACCAAGCTGCTACGGGTGATCCAGGAAAAAGAGATCAAACCTTTAGGCGACAACCGGGTCCGGAAGGTGGATGTCCGCATCATCGCCTCCACCAACCAAGACCTTCAAGCGAAAATCGCGGCAAAAGAGTTCAGGGAAGATCTGTTTTACCGGTTGTCGGTCATCACCATCGAGCTGCCGCCTCTGCGGGACCGGATCGAGGATATTCCGCTGTTGGCGGAACATCTGGTGGCCAAAAATTGCAAAAAATTGAACAAGCCGCTGAAAACCATTTCCACCGGGGTCATGGACCTGCTGGTGAAAAATCCCTGGAAAGGCAATGTTCGGGAACTGGAAAATGTCCTGGTTCAGGGGATTCTCTATGCCGGAGGTGATGAAATCCGCTGTTCCAATATCCCTGTTTCGGAAGCCGGTCCGGATACCTGCACGGATACTTGCCTGGACGCCGGTATCATGGACCTGCCCTATAAGGACGCGAAGGAAACCATGTTGACCCGCTTCAATCACGAATATGTGGGGGCGCTGCTGTCCATGACCAACGGCAATATCACCCGGGCAGCCAGACACTGCGGACTGGACCGCCAGGCATTGCAGCAGGTCATGAAACGGTTCGGAATTAACCCGGATGATTTCAGGTAGCAGGACAAGAATGTGCAATAGAATTCAGGCGCCGCATAATTTTTATTGCGCATTCCGGCAAGGTGTTCTGCGGTGCCGGGGGTGGCATGTCAGCAACTTATCTCAAAACTCTAATGAATTCATTCGGTTGGAATAAGAAAATCAAAAAAACACGGAATGGCACTAAAATTGCCATTAAAGCTCACCATGTAAACTATTTAACGTGGTAATTTTATTTTATTGGATTTTTATCAATTAAAGGAGGAAAAATGATGATGAAGAACCGAACCAGGTTTTATCTTGCAACCGCGCTGATGATTCTGTTCTCGTTTGTGGCTGTGGCCATGGCCCAGACCGGATCGGAGCTGACCACACCGGACACGCCGGAAAAAATGAAGGCAGCCATTGAGGCCAGTCTTCAGGATCCGGGGTATGCAGCGAAAACTCAGGAAGTGATCAAGCCGGGAGAAACACCGGGCTTTTTAGGAATTCCGGGCGCACCGAATCCCAGTCTGATTCTGGGTCTTCTGTGGGCCATCTGGGTGGGCTGGATTTTTCCACGGTCGGGGCCTTTGGGGGCATCATGGCCGGGGTGGGCCATATCACGATTTTCGGGCTGGCGGATTACGCCAAATCCTTTGGCAAAGGCAACCCGGTGAACAACCTGCTTACCGACTCCATCCGTGTGTCCAACCAGTGGCTGGTGGGCCTGAGTGGGGTGATCTCTTCATTCAACTACTACCGCATGGGCCGGCTGGTGGCACCGCTGGGCATCTGTCTGGCCATCGGGGGCGTGGGCGGTTCCTGGCTGGTACCGGAACTGACCGCCGGTAAAATTTCTTTGAAGGATTACATCGATTTTCGGACTGATTGTGTTTGTGCTTGGTTTTTTCTGATTTATGAAATGACTCCGAAAGGGTCAGCCGGTAAAAAACAGGCCAAAGCAGCAGCCCAGGCTTTTGAAAAAGCGGCCAGGGAAAAATCCGATACAAAGGATCAGGGGGTCAAGATCATTGAAGGGTCCTGGACCTTCATGTGGATTGCCGTGGGCCTGGTGGTGTTGTCAGCGCTCTGGATCAACCTGATTCCTGCCCTTAAATTTGTGCCGTATATTCTGTGTCTGGCCGGCTGGGCCATGACCTTTATGATCGGCAATATCCGGTTCACCTTTTACGGACAGGAATTTTCTTTCAAGGCTTACGTCCCCATGATCGGCGGTATCGTGATCGCGGCCCTAGCCTCCTTTCTGGGGGTTGGCGGCGGATTCCTGTATGTGCCGTTCCTGACGTCTGTGGCCGGACTCCCCATGTTCCTGGTGGCCGGTACCTCGGCCCTGTGCGTGCTGGTGGGCATGATCGTGTCCATTTTCTCGTACATGGTGGGTAAAGGCGTGGTCATTGCCTGGGGATTTATCGGTGTTGAGCTGATCGGGATTTTCATCGGTTCCATGATCGGCCCCCGGACCTCCAAGTTTATCCCGGAAAAAGTGCTGAAATGGATTTTTATCATTCTTGCCTTTTACGTGGGTATCCGGTATACCTCAAAAGGATTTCTGGGGTACAGCCTGCTGCCGCCGTTCTAGTTAGTGGGAGCGGTAGGTGTGCGTGACTGAACGATAGATAGAGGGCGCACAGACGCGTTTCAACGGGTGTTCAGGGGGCGGTAGCCATCCGGTCTCTGATCACCCTTGTTTTTATTGCCGAATATTTGTCGTGTCCGGTTGGGGCGGTATCTTGCCATCAACCGCACAGAACCGCCACATTAAAGAATAATATGGATTCCATACAAGGCATACTGACTGTTATCGATCCGGTGCTGATCTATCCCTACCGGCTGTTTGACAATCCCATGGCCGGATGGTGGGTGGGGACCTTCTGCCTGGCAGCCTGGGCCGTGGTCATCGGGGAGATCACTATGGCTGTTGCCGGCCGGATCAACCGGTCTGCCGTATCCGACAATCTGGATGACACCATGTATTACCATGAGCAATCCATGAAGGCCAAGCAGGCCGGGGATGAAAAAGCCTATAAAGGAATCAACAAGCTGGCCAATGAAGCCTATGGCAAATCTTTTTTTCTGCTCATGGCCATGGGCATGGCGGCCCTGTGGCCAGCGTTTTTCGCTGTGGCCTGGCTGGAGAAGCGGTTCGGAAGCATCGGCTTTACCATGCCTGAATGGGCCGGGGGGATGGAATTGAGTTTCACGGCCCCGTTTATTCTGATTTATATTGTTTTGCGGGTGATTTGGGCCAAAACCAAAAAAAAATTACGACCGTCTTCAAATCGCTGAACACACTGCTTTGACATGATAGGAACCGGTCAGATCGTTTTTCCCGCAAATCCCATCCCAGGCTAACCCAAACGTACATTTGTCTGCGCTTCACAACATTTATAGGAGATTTCAAACACCGGTGAAATACAATGGTCCTGCCCTCTGGCGGGCGGGACCGCCATGGTGAGCAGCTTGTGAAGGGTGGGCAGGCGCCAGCCCGTGCGGTCGCAAAATTTCTGTTCATTCAACTGATCCACATATTTTTTTGCCTGGTGCCAGGTTACCGGGAATCCAGTACCGCATTGTTACCACACCAGACCGGTCTGCCGGTCCGTCACGATACCGTTTTCCGACACTGCAAAATCATTGACGTCATATCCCCGTTCCCGGAGCTCCATAGAATGAAAATCCCACCCGGATGCTTGCATGGCGGTGTTCCTAACGATCTCCCCTGCGCCGGGACAGGCCAAAGTCACAGATTTGACGACACCCAGATCTGTGAGCAGGATATTGGCCGATTTGATGTCCTGTGAATGATGCCGAAAAAATGAAGGAATGAAAGCCCTTTGAGGGTTTGGACAACATAGCGAACCGCTTTTTGAACTGGAATGGTCCGGGTTTGTTCCGCTTCATCCGACTCGCCCATATGGGTCCCCAGGTGGTTGCAGAAAAATTCATGATATAGTACAGCTGCCCATCGGTCTGGCAGAAGTCCGGGACATCCGCCACATGGGGATGGCGGATGGATGCCATGATCACCGCTTCCTGTGTGAATCGCGCTTTCAGATCTTTCGGGACCGTCAGTTCCGCCTGCAGCAGGGTTTCTGGGCTGGCCCACGCTGCCGGCGTTGATGATGTATTTGCGGGCGGAATCCGGGCCGTATCCGATGTTGTCCCCCAAGGAGATCATTGTATCGACCTTGAGATACCCGATGATCTCGAGCACGGCCTGAAACGTCTCCAGATTGGCTTGTATGTCCGACAGGACAGCTGTTTTTATCGTGCAGCCTCCCATTTTTTGGGGTTTTCTCCCTGTGAAGGTTCAGTATATCCGAAAAGCGGTGTATGTGCAGACCCTAACCTGATTCTAACAAAAAATTAAAAACCACCTAACGCAGATCATTTACAGTAACGGACTGACTGTTGAGCATAAGTCCTTTAAAACCGGCCGGCCGATGGTGACCACCGGCTTTCAACGAAAAGATTAATTTAAAGAAACCCGTAATGAATTCAAAACAGACAAACACAGCCGCTGGTTCCAGGCGTTCCCATCGACTTGTTCCCAAAGAAAACCGGAACACGGTGGGTGAAAAGCAAGTCGTAAATCCCAAAATGCGGTGTGAAGATGTCAGTGTTTTTATGACAACGGCGCCAGCAAGGCCATCAATGCCGTGTCATTGGATATCGGCACCAATGAAGTTATTTCATTGATCGGTCCGTCCGGGTGTGGGAAATCCACGTTCATCCGTTGTCTCAACCGCATGAATGACACCATCGAAGGGTGCAGGGTGAATGGCTGTATCTATCTGGATGGCAAAAATATCTATGACAAAGATGTGGATGTGGTCCCTTTGCGGGCCAGGGTGGGTATGGTGTTTCAGAAGCCCAATCCGTTTCCTAAATCTATTTTTGACAATGTGGCGTATGCCCCCGGATTCATGGCTGGTAACCAATAAAAGCGAGACCGAAGAACTGGTGGAAGAATCATTGGTTCGGGCCGGTCTTTGGAACGAGGTTAAAGACCGCCTGAATCAACCCGGTACCGGGCTGTCCGGTGGGCAGCAACAGCGGCTGTGTATTGCCCGGGCCATTGCGGTCAATCCGGAAGTGATCCTCATGGATGAACCCTGTTCTGCCCTGGATCCCATTGCCACCGCGATTATCGAAGAACTTATTGAGGAGCTTCGACAGGAATACGCCATTGCCATTGTGACCCATTCCATGCAACAGGCCTCTCGGATTTCCCAGCGAACCGCCTATTTTCACATGGGGGACCTGATTGAAATCGGTCCCACGGAACAGATTTTTCTAAATCCTTTGCACCAGCTGACCCAGGACTACATCACGGGGCGGTTCGGTTAACTTCGGATGGCCGAAGTCCGTCTCCGGAAAATCGGTTGGAGAAGCCCGGAAGCAGCGCAAAAAGAACTTGACTTTCGAGTTGTTTTTATCTGCAGGGTCAGGCATCAAATCAATCCGGGTTCGCCGGCCGCCGCTTTTGCACTGAGCTGGCCATCCAGGGCGGACGAGACGATACCGCCGCTGTATCCGGCCCCTTCCCCGGCCGGATACAGGCCATGAATCTCCGGATGCATGCGGGTGCCGGGATCCCTGGGGATTCTCACCGGGGAACTGGTTCGGCTTTCCACGGCTAGGATCAGGGCCTGGTTTGTGACATATCCCTTCATTTTTTTGCCGAATGCAGCAAAACCCTGTTTCAGTGCCCGGGTGATCCCAGGTCCCAGAATATCTTTGACGGGATAAGTGACGGCTCCGGGAATGTAGGAGGAAGGCGGCAGGGAAGCGGAGACCCGGTTCACCAGGAAATCGGTGAGCCGCTGGGCCGGGGCAGCCAGGGTGCTGCCGCCGGCGGAAAAGGCCTTTTGCTCTATCTCCTGCTGAAAGGCGAGTCCGGCAAAATGACTATGTTTTGGTGGTGCCGCCACAATCTGTCGTCCACGGTGACTACCATGCCGGCATTGGCGTTCGCCAGGTTTCTGGCGGAACTGGACATGCCGTTGAGCACCAGCTCTCCGGGTGCGGTGGCCGCTGGCACCAGCATGCCGCCCGGGCACATGCAGAAGGAATACACCCCGGTGCCGTTAAACTGGCCGGAAAATGCATAACGGGCGGCCGGTAGATGCGGGTTGCCTGAATGCCGGCCATACTGCATTTCATTGATCAGGGCCTGGGGATGCTCCACCCGGACCCCCATGGCATAGGGTTTGGCTTCCAGCCGGATTCCCAGGTTGTCCAGCAGATAATAGATATCCCGGGCCGAATGACCCGTGGCCAGGACCACGGCCGGGGATAAAAATTCCCGGGTCAAGGTGGTGACCCCATGAATCCGGTCACCGGCCAGAATCAGGCCGGTGATCCGGGTATTGAAATGGATTTCACCACCGCAGGACAGGAGGGTTTTCCGGATGGCGGTGATGATTTTTGGCAGCCGGTTTGAACCGATATGGGGGTGGGCGTCCGCCAGGATGTCCGGGGAGGCCCCGTGCTGCACCAGCAGGGCCAGGATCTCCCGGACATTGCCCCGCTTGGTGGCCCGGGTGTAAAGCTTGCCGTCACTGTAAGTACCGGCCCCGCCCTCGCCGAAACAGTAGTTGGAGTCCGGATGGCAGATTCCGTCCCGGTTTATTTTTTCAGGTCGAACCGCCGTGAGGTGACATCTTTTCCCCGCTCCAGCACAATGGGGCGGATGTTATGGCGGATCAGTTCCAGGGCAGCAAACAGCCCGGCCGGACCTGATCCCACGATTACTGCAGTTTTCTTGCCGGTCACAGGCGGGAATATCACCGGTTCATATAAAGCGGGGGCGGATTCGCCAACGTAGATCTCCGCTTTCAGCACCACCTTCGGAGACCTGCTCCGGGCATCCAAGGAGCGCCTTAGAATCCGGATGCCGGAAATGTCATCAACGGAACAGTTCAGTATCCCGGCTGCGGCCCGGACCTGGGCGGCCCGGTTCCGGGCGCATTCCGGTGTCAGCTGGAAAGTGATGGAATAAACCAAGGCACATCCTTTATTTTTTAGATCAACCGGAGCCATATCTATAGCCTGGAAGCCAGCATTGCCGCACCGATCGCTCCGGTTTCCTGACAGGAGGGAGAGATGATCAAAGGCTGTTTCAGCTGTTTTTCCAGGGCCGCAACCATGCCCGGGTTTTTGGCCACGCCCCCGGTCATCATGACCGGTCCCTTAAGACGAATTTTTGCGGCCAGAATCCTCACTCGGGCTGCAGCGGCTTCATGGATACCCGCGATGATGTTTTCTTTTTTTCCTGCCGGGCGATCATGGAGATGACTTCGGATTCGGCAAACACGGTGCAGATGCTGCTGATTTTTGACGGGTGGTCTGCCGTCAGGCCCACCGCACCCATCTGATTCAGAGCCACTTCCAGAGCATTGGCCATCACTTCCAGAAACCGCCCGGTGCCGGCCGCACATTTGTCGTTCATGGCAAAATTGTCCACCTGCCCCTGGTTATTCAGAACAATGGCCTTGCTATCCTGGCCTCCCACATCGATGACCCCGCGGATATCCGGATTCAGAAAATGCGCCCCGGCCCCGTGGCAAAGGATCTCGGTCATGGCTTTGTCGGCAAAGTCGATGCTGGCCCGGCCGTATCCCGTGGACACGACGGCCCGGATATTGGACCGGGACAGGCCGGTTTGTTGCAGCAGGTCTTCGAACACCCGGGTGCCGGCCTTCAAGTGGTGGTATCCGGTGGGCATTACCCGGGTTCCCATAAGAGTTTTGTCTTTGATCAGGGCGGCCTTGGCCGTGTTGGAACCGATATCGATGCCGGCAAAAATCATGGCCGGCCTGCCTTGCGCTTGACGATTTCCATGAACGCGTCGATCCTTGTCTCCATTTGAAACTCTGAAAAATACCGGGGGTCCACCATGTCCGCTTCGATCATGAGCACCGGGATCCCCGTTTTTTCCCGGACAATCTTCATGATATCCATCTGTCCGAAAGAATAGGGCTTGCAGGACCGGTTGGAGTGCATGACCAGTCCGTCGACATCGTAAAACCGGATCATTTTCAGTACCTCTTCGGCCATCTGGTCCACTCCGATGTTTAAATAGATCCGGGTATAGGCCTGGGCCATGGAATCCAGGAAATTGTTACGTCAATGTGGTCAATGCACTGCACCAGGCTGAGGTATAGGTGTCGGCCACCAGGCAGGCCTGGTGGGCGGAAACCGGTCCGACAGCCATTTGAGACGGTGCCACATCGGCAGGTTGTCCCACAGCAGCCGATGGGTTTCACCTGGCACCACACCGATTCCTTCTTTGATGCGCTGTTCCAGTTCAGCGATCAGCTCTTTGTAGAAATCCACCGCGATCCGGGTTCCCCGCAGGGTCACAATCAGGGCTAAAAAGAAAAAAGCGTCAAACGCGGACATGGGGGAAGGCCTGCTGGCCGTGGTGCTCAGGACCTGCTGCCACAGGCGCTGGCCTTCATATGACAACTTGCCCACCGCATTCATTTTGTCCGGATCCATTTTTTTCCCGGTTATCTGTTCCAGAAAAGCGATGTATTCATGGATCTGGGCTTGAACATAATCTGCCATCTCAGTCGTATACCGGGTGTGACAGACCGGGGTGTCTAGGATGAACAGCGGCACCTGGAAGTATCTATCCTGGATTTCATACCATTTGAGGACCGTGCCGCAGATATTGTTGCAGCAGATGAGCATGTCCGGTTTGGGGAGCCCGCCGATGGGGCTGCCACCGGCCACGGCGCAGGCGATATCGGACCGGGCGTAGGAACAAAGATCCGGGCTGTACCCCATATCTTCGGCTTTGGCGCACAGGTCTTCCCCCATTTTGGCGGACCCGATCATGGCTCCGTGATTTTCGGGATACACCGGAATGATATCCATGCTACCAGTGGTTCCACCGGTCCGCCGGACGTGATCCATGCCACCAGCCGGTGGTTCTGGGCTGCGCTTAAGGCTTCCAGATAATAAGTGGTCATCAGATCCCGCATTTTTTTCGCGGCCTTGATTTTCGGGGGGGGATTGGTACCTCAGGCATGAGAAGATCCTTGGGCTATAGCATCTGAATAAAGGTTTCGATCCGGGTGGAAAACTGGCCATGGGCATGGTGTCCGTCATCCATTTCCAGGGCCATGTTTTTGATGCCCTGCCCATCCAGGCGTTCTTTGAGATATGGATAATCAAAGGCATGGGGGTCACAGAATTTGAGCATCACAAAGATCACCCCCTGGGCCTGCGTCTGATGGACCAGAGAGACCAGATGGTCGGCTCGAATGGTCAGGCCCGCATGTTTGGCCGGGCAGATCGCCCGTTCGAGGTACCGATGGGCCAAGGCCGCCAGAGGCGGCTTGTCTTCAGACACCAGCCGGCCGTACCATCGCTGTCCGGTGCACAGATCATCGCCCACCACGGCCCCGCCTGCGGTTTCTATGGCATCAGACAGATCCGGAGTGTCACAGATGGATCCGGCAAGGACCACCCGCTTGACCGGCGTGTCCGGTACCGGCAGTTGATGGAGAGACGCGGCCACATCTGCCAGAAGGGTGGCGGCTTCATTTCTGTCCATGATCATGGCCCCTTTGACCAGGGTATTCATGTCGGATCCCCGGATCCGTCCGGGATGGTGGAAACGAAAGTCATGGATGGCGGACAAGTGGGTGCGGATCCGGTTGAACAGGTCAATGGATGCGGCCAGATCGGCATGGGTGACGGATGTTTCCAATGCGGTTTCCAAATCGGCTTTACACCGGGCCAGCAGGGATTCCAGATATGCGGCGCTGCCTGCGGTGTTCAGCTTGGCAGGCAGTGCCAGGTCGGTAAAGAATTCGTATCGGCCGTTCATGCGCCAGAGATCGCTGAGCCGCTGCATGGAGTCACAGGTGTGGGGGAACACCGTGCCGTCCAGGAAATCCAGCCGGCCGGCCAGGCTGTCTTCCAGGATGCCCCGGACCAACGGACAGCAGTAAGACTGCAGATGGGTTTCCCCCACAAGGATGCCGTGCCCGGAAGAAAACAGCCGCATGGGATGACCGCCTGCCGCGTGAATCAACTCTTCAGGTGCCAAAGAGCATGGGTATCCGATGATTTTTCGGCCGGTCTGTCGGATGCGGGCCACAGTATCCTCAAGCCGGGTTATGGCTTCATGAAAGTGCCCAATTTCTTTCATGTCCTGAGGTCTCCAGTATTTTGATTCGTTTCGTGCAAAAAAAAAGTTGTGACCTTCCGGTGATCCAGACCGGAAGGTCACAGTCTGACGGGTGTTATATCGGACATCGATGCAGAAGTCAAAGCAGGCGTGACATGAATCAATACATGTTCCGGAGGCAGTTGCTCCATCAAAGGTATTTCTCCAAGCCATCTGCGGTAATATTGCCAGCGGGAGACTTCCATGGCTCCTCTCGGAACTTTGCAGGATCCGTCCGAAGCCCGTTCCCGAAACTTCAGACGTCCGGATGATACCGCTGTGTGATTGCTGTGAAACAAATCAACGGGACCGATAATTTTCAGGCCGTATTGACGAGCATTTCTGGCGAAATAGGTTTTATCGAACAGCACAAAGGTACTGGCGGTCAGGCCGGCCAGATCCCCGTACACGTCGCCTAAAAAAGTCAGGGTCTGATCCAGGTCCGTGTCGGTGGAAGTGGGAAGTCCGAAAATCATCAACCCATGTTGGAGATGCCCGCAGCTGCCGAGTCTTTGATCACGCGCCGGATATCAGTGACACAGGTGCCTTTGTTGATCAGGTCCAGCAGGCGCTGGGACCCGGTTTCGATGCCCCATCCGACCCATTTGCATCCGGCGGCGGACCACAGGGCCAGGCGGCCGGGTGTACAGTCAGCCGTGGGTTTGCCCAGGATATGAAAAAAGATGGACAGCCCCCTGGCCAGAATCTCTTGACAGATGACGTCCATGTCTTTGGGTAGAATGTATTCATCTGCGGAATAAAAATGGGTCACTCCCAAGGTTCGGTGGTAGTTCTCCAGTTCAGATACAAATATGTCCACCGCTTTTTTTCGGTATCCCCCGAATGAAAAATTATGGGCACAGAATCGGCATTTTCGCCAGGCGCATCCCCGGGAAAACAGCACCGGCAGCACGGGAACCGGGTTGAAGTATTGTTCCAGTGGCAGTTTTGAAAAATCCGGGGCCGGCAGGTGTTTCAGCGATATTGTCCGGGATCGGGGGTTGGTTTGAATGGTCGCCCCCGGCCTGAAAATCAGTCCGGGAATTTCCGGCCAGGCAGTGCCGGCACATAGGGCCGCTGCCGCCTCTTCCCCCTCGCCTGTGACCACGGCATCGATTTCAGGCACGGCGGTCATCAGGTCCGGCACGGACAGGGCCGACATCATGGCCCCGCCCATCACGATCCGGCACCGGCGATCTGTCGTTCCCGGGACTGACTGCCCCAATACCCGTGCCAGGGCGGCGGCAAACGGCATCTGTTCCGGAAACAGCACGGAAATTCCCACCAGTTCCGGATCTTGGGCCAAAATCGATCGAACCTGCCGGTCCAGCAATGCCTGCAGGGCAGGGGCTGTTTCCCCCGTGGACAGAAAGGTTTCCGCCTGGCGCCCGAGTGCGGTGAACTCCTGTCTGAACCGATCCCAGATCGATTTGACATGAATCGTCTGATCAGGGTCAGTAAACCGGCCCCGGTTTCCCCGGACAAAATCGATCAGGTCGCCGCCCTGAATATCATCCTTCGTCATTTTGATCCAGGCGGCCAGGTTCAGATCCATCAGCTGCACTAGTGTTTCAGGTACTGCCAATTCAATATAAGAAGCCAGAGACGCGATGCCTAAGGGCACATAGGTGGCACTGGCCCGGGGCGGAAAACGAACACCACGCGCATCCTGAAAATTATCTCCTGTTACCGCTGGTTGTTTTGTTGAGTCTTGCCTGATAAGAAACAAATTCTATTAGCACCTTTTTTCCGTGAATTCAACAGATAAAAACAGGCTTTCAAAACAAACCGGAATATGGGAAAATGCCAGGACTATTTGATGAAACAAGGATGAGTGGATCCCATGAGTGAACAGAAACTGCGCAAACTGGTTGAAAAAAGATTCCCGGATTGTTTTATATTATTGTGGTTTTTGCCATGATCGAGTTCGGCATTCTGGTGGTCTGTATGGCGACAGCCTCCAACCACACCCGGGTCACGGTGCATGATGCAGGCCAGACCCTTGTGTATGAAGATATTTACAATGCCGATGCCCTGGCTGAATTCAGGCGGGTGTCCGGCATCGAGAATTTTAAGGATGAAGGATTTACCGTGTCCCGGGTGCTGGTGGAAAAACCGTTTCCCACCCGAACTGGATTGCGTTGTCATCTGTGTGCCGTTGTTGCTGATATTCTTTGTCGCGTTTGTGGTCCGGGTATTTGAGGATGTGTTTCAAGCAAAGAAGAAATTACCGGATACAAGAGATACCGATGGAGAACCCAGGGAATTTGATTTTGAAGAAACCCGGCTTGAAAAGCTGTTTTCGACCCTGGGCCGGCTGAATATCTATTCTCTGGGAGCCACGGTGATTGTCGCGGCATTTCTTTACTGGATGGTGCCGGACCTGCTGGTATATATCGGTAAAATCAGTTTTCACACCCTGGCACAACTCAAGTGGGTGCTGCTGGTCCTGGTCCTGGTGGGCGGCATTTACATCATTGTCCGGGCGGTGCTGTCCTACAAAACCAAAATCGCCATTATTGTGCAGCAATCGGATATCCAGAAAACCGGGACCGGCTGGCCATCAAGGCCCGTCAGGACTCCCGGCTGCTGGAAGACCGGCAGGGGGACAGTTGAACCGGCACACTGACAAATCGAATTTGTTCATGAGAAACCTGTCCATCATATCGGTGATTCTGGCCGGGCTTCTTGTTTTATGACGGGTGGGATCATGGCTTCTTCAGGTGTTGAAGAAAGTGCCGACGCAGCTTTGGGTATCCAGCAGCTGGAAGCCCAGTTCTCACAGGCCATGGAACAGACGCAAAAAGATATTGCCGGGCTTGAATCTGAACTGGCGGCCGAAACCCGGAATCTGGAAGATGATGAACGCCAGAACGAGATTTATCAGACACGGATGACCTTTTTGAAAAATTTGGTCATCATGTCGGGACTGGGGATTACTGAGCTGGAAAAGGGCCTGGAAGAGATCGATTTGTCTATGTCTTTGATTCAGACCCGGCTTCAGACGATTCGCCAGCAGTCTGAAAAATTTCGCCAGACCCTGCTTTCCACAACGGAAAGGGCCGCCATGTTGGACCAGTTGCGAGGAGAAACCGGGCATCTGTCCGCCCAGGACCCAGCCATTACAAAAGAATATCGGGGATACCAGTCACTGCTGGAAAAAAAGCAGGCAACTCTCAGAACCATTCTTAACATTTTTTCTGAACAGGAATCGATCAATCAAAAGATATCTGCCAGATTTGAAGAGATTCGCGGCCGACTGAAACAGGAACTCGCGGGAAAAGAGGGCGGACGGCTGTTACAGCGGACGGACAGCCCCTACCGCCTCTGGCAGATTAAGGTTTTCAAAGATGAGTTGATTCCTGCGGTCAAAGTGATGGTCGGATGGCTGGACCCTTCCGTGTTCAAGAAAAATGGTCTCTGGCGAAAAGTCAGACAGAGGTTTCCGACATCATGATTTTAGCAGGCATGTTTCTGACTGTGGTTGCTGGTTTCAGGGCCATGAGAGTGATCACCCGCCAGCCGCTGTTTCTCTCGCTGACCCTGCAGCGGATCGGATATCCATTGCTCCTGATCCAGGCCTGCATGCCATTGCTGATCTGGCTCGGCATTGTGTTTGTTCTGTCCAAGACCGGAATCAACACCGTTTTTCCGGATCTGTTTCAGTTTGTCCAGTCTATGCTGGTGGTGGTGCTATTGACCCGGGTGACCCGGGTGGCCGTCCGCCTGGCCATTGAAGGGAAACCGGTGCAGATTCTGGCCATCGTCTTTAAATGGCAGCCCTTTTTTATCTGGGGAATACGGGTTTTTGCCTTTCTGCTTCTTTTTATCCACCGGTTCATTTCTTTCAAGAGCGCGTTGCTGTCCCCACTGTTTCTGTTGTTTGAACTGTTTGTGATTGCGGGCGTGTTTCTTTTTTTCAGGGATATCCATCAAATTGACCCGCCTCCCCGCTATGTGAGAGTCATCGGGACGTTTTTCAAGACGTCCGCTGTGGCCGGACTGATGGCGGATTTGGCCGGATACAGCTTTTTGGCCGCTTACTGGTACATTTCCTGGGGGATCACCATTGCCGTGGCCAGTGTCACCCTGTTGCTGATTTACTCGATCCAGGATGTGGATCAGAAATTCAAACAGGCGTTCGAACCGGAAACCGGCAATACCCATGGTGTTTCCTATCCATTCTACTGGATTCTGTCCAACGGGATTTACCTGATCATCGGGGTGCTGGTGTTTGTGGCCCTGGTATTTTCCTGGGGAGCCGGAGACAGAATTTTTCCTTTTTTGTTCAGGATGATCACCCGGGAGTACAGCCTGGGTAAATTTCAGCTGAGCTTTTCGGGCCTGGTGTTTGCATTTGTGGTCATTTTGATGACCTATGCGCTTGTCCGGATATGGAAACAGGTGATGGCGAAAAAGATTCTGAAAAAAAGCGGTCTTTCCACCGGAGCCAGGGAATCGATCCTTACCTTGAGCGGATATATTGTCTGGGCCTTAGGCATTCTGCTCAGCCTGACGGCCTTCGGCCTGAACACCACTTCGCTGGCCGTGGTGTTCGGGGCCTTGAGTATCGGGCT
>LQAH01000167.1_pt1 | contig 19607 bp, 25 predicted proteins | sample 1535791 | NCBI WGS metagenome assembly LQAH01 (sample SAMN04331585, study PRJNA305678) | bioreactor metagenome | isolation source: bioreactor_4 inoculated with Wadden Sea sediment 2nd replicate of a... | place: Germany:Bremen
GATGAGATCCAATCTATTATTATAAATGCTTTAAGAGATATACGGTTTAATAAAGGAAGAGGCTACTACTTTATTGATACCCTAGATGGAGATGTTGTTCTATTTCCTGTATCACCTCATTTGGAAGGTAGCAACATAATAAACCTTGAAGACCGACTTGGTAATCAGGTTATTCAGGAAGAAATCAATACAATTAAAAAATCAAACGAGGGATTTGTTGAAGGCTTCTGGCAAAACCTAATGGAAACCCAGATGAAAATTATTTGAAAATATCTTTCGTAAAAAGTTTTGAACCATTTGGGTGGTATATAGGAACTGGTGAATACTTAGACGACGTAATGCTGGACATTAGGGAAGATGTTTTTATGAAATATAGCCAATACCGATTTGGTGAACATGATGAAAACTACGTTTTATATCATCGTGGGAAGGCGACGAGTTGGTTAATGGGATGTACCCTGAGTTTGTTGGACAAAACCTATGGAGTTTAAAAGATAAAGATGGACGTGCAGTTGTTCAGGAAGAAATTGAAATGGCACGTCAAAATCCTGAAGGAACATTTTTGCAGCATTTTTGGAAACAACCTGATGCTGATGAGGAAATAGAAAAATTAACATTTGTAAGAGCGTTTCCACAATGGGAAATAATTGTTGGATCAGGTGTAGGTATTGAAGCAATTGAACAAAGCATAGAGCTACAAAAAGAAGAAAATTAATCGTGATACGTGGAAACGTATGCTAAACATTATCGTAATTGTAATTATCATATTAATAGTGATCGGTGGTTTTATAAAGTACCTAGAAAACGCAAACGTTAAAAAAGTTTTAATACATTCTATGTTTTTTTTGAAAAAGCAGTACGTGAAAAAAGAACCTATTGAAAAAGGAGAGTTAAATTTCAAAGAGTTTAAATTATTAGCTGATTCAGCAAATCAAATGCTTAATGAACAAAAGAATGCTGATCTCAAACTGACTGAATGGAACGAGAATCTTGAGAAAATGGTAAAGGATAGGACATCGGACTTGGAAGCTTCCCTAAAGAAGTTATCTGAGACACAAAATCTTTTAGTTGAAAACGAAAGGTTAGCGCTGATTGGTGGACTCGTATCAGGTCTAACACATGAATTAGACAACCCTTTGGGAATTACGCTTTCACTGGTATCTAATGTTGAGCGACTAACCAAGATTTTATGGATACCTTAAAAATGGAACATTGAAAAATCAGAAGTTAGACGAGTACTAATAGACATTCAGAAGAGTTGCAACTGTCACTGAGCAATTTAAGAAAACCATAGAAGTGATTGAGCATTTTAGACAAATAACAGTGAATCAATCCAGTGGTGAGAAAAGACATTTTAACATTAAAGAACATATCGAAAATCAGATTCGAAGTTTGCAGCAGAAATTCCGAAGACCTCATATACGCGTACACTTAATTTGTGAAGAAGATGTGGATATATACAGTAATCCATCTGATTATGCACGGATTTTAGACCATTTATTGTGAATGCTTTATACATGTTTGATTATGATGAATCGGTGAAATAACAGTAGAAGTGATGCACAATGAAAGTCGTTTATTAATACTATTTAAAGACAGTGGAAAAGGGATAGAAGAAGATGATCTTCAACGTATTTTTGAACCTTTTTTTACAACACGTAAAGCAGAAGGTAAAAGTGGTTTAGGTCTTAACATTGTATATGACATAGTGACCAATAAATTAGATGGGAACTTAAATGTATCTAGCCAACTGGGGTTTGGTACAGAATTTGATATTGAAATTCCTTTAGAGGAAACAGATTAAAAAGCCTGCAAATGCAGGCTTGAGGCTGTTGACAAAGTCAACGGTCTAGATTGATGAGAAATCCTCAAATTCGCGGAACAAGCATTTTTAGAGGATTGCAGCGTATTACGCATACGTAAAAGTCGATAAAATGAGCAGTGACAAAGAAGTTGAGGACTTTGTCAACAATCTGAAGCCTGCAATTGCGGGCTTTTTATTATGTTAGAGAAGAATAATTTGTCACTGAAAACACTGAAAGACAGAACGAAAGGAAAAATGAAACAGTGTATTCAGTGATTTCCGTGGCAAAAGAGTTTGATCTAATTTGCTTCTCATTTTCGTAGAAGTTTTGCAGCTTTCTCAATACTCTCGTGTGGCGCCAATAAAAACAAACTGATTGGTGCGTGAATTTACGGTTTCCTCTAGGTATAATGAGTTGATCCGTCTTTTGGTCGAAGATACCTGCAATAATACAATCATCAGGGAAGTCGTCCTTATTAACAATCTCAGAAATGGTCATACCATCGTGTTTTGCTTTTTCAGGAAGTGTGATAATTGAAACTTCAGCTTTTCCGTTACGTAGAGAAGCTACTCTTCTTATTTCAGGGTTCTCAATATCAAGCACAAATTTAGTAACCATCATATTTACGCTTGCAGCAATATTAGTAGCGCCTGCAATGAGGTAGGCATCTTCATATTCTGGATCTCTCATACGTACAAAAATTTGGGGAACATTATGGTTTTTAGCCAAAAGAGAAAACAATAGATTCTCCGGGTCGTAACGCATTACCCCTAGGGCATAATCAGCTTTTTCGATACCTGCGTCGCGCAATGTTCGAATATTCGTTGCATCTCCCTGAATTGCTATTGCTCCGTATTTTGCTGAAATCTCCTCACATATTTTAGCTTCTTTTTCAATGACAACAACATCATGTTTTTTTGACAAAATTTTCAGTAATTTTGCGGCCAACGATACCACCGCCTGCAATGACAATGTACATATGAAACCTCCTTATGTTCTCCAAGCACGTGGATAAAATAACAAGAATATAGGCAACATTTCGAGACGTCCTGCAAGCATGCCAATACAGTAGGTAAGTTTTATAACAGAAGGCATCTCAATCATTTCTTGGACACTGAAATAAAATGGACCAATATTACTTACAGCCGATAACATACCAGACCCAGCTTCTAAGGGGCCTAAATGCGAAAACAAAGCCGTGATCATAGCGCCTACAATAACAACGAGGACCCATACAAAAGCTATAGCAGCAACTTTAGAGACTTCCTCGTCACTAATGACTTGCTTGTTTATGGTGACAGGTATAACAGCATTTCTCGGATATTGAATCTTTTTCATTTCTCTTCGAAAAAGTCGGTTAAGGACTGTAATTCTTAGAACTTTTATACCACCCGATGTAGATCCTATACATCCACCTATAAACATGAGTACTAGAAAAAGTTGTTTAGCCAAGCTGGTAAAAAATGAGCTTCCAATGTCCTCGGTTCCAAATCCCGTTGTCGTTATAACAGAAACAACTTGGAAAAGCGTTTTTCTAAAAGCTGTTTCAATGGAAACAAACCCCTCTGTCGAGCCTATAATAATACTAACAACAATCAGTAAAGTTGTGATGCATATGATACCTATATAACGTTGGGTTTCAGTATCGGCATATACATCTTTGAATTGTCCTTTTAAAATATGAAAATGCATCAGAAAATTCATGCCTCCCAAAAGCATAAAGAATGTAATTGTGTATTCAATTGCATTAGCGTAAATGTATCCATGACTATTGAAATAACCAACACTTTGATCATAATTCGAAAATCCACCAGTAGATAAGGTCGTTAAACTATGATTAATAGCGTCGAAGAAACTTAAACCTAAAGCCATGAGAATAAGGACTTCTAAGAGGGTAAGTACACTATAGATAAGCCATAGTATTTTAACAGTCTTAAAAATATTGGGTACCGGTCTAGAAGAATTAATTTTGTGGCTTTCAGCAGTAAATAAGTGCCATACTCCTCCCTCACTTCTAAAAGTAACGAAAAGGAAAAAGGTCAATATTCCAAGTCCACCCATCCACTGAATAAGACTACGCCACAAGAGAATAGAATGAGGCATATTATTTAAACCTGAAAAAACTGTGATTCCCGTTGTTGTAAACCCGCTCACAGATTCAAAAAAACTATCGACCATGGTTTTTCTCAAAACCAGCATAAAGGGAATTGCACCAAAAAAGGAAAGCACAAGCCACGAGAAGGCGCATAAGAGCATGCTAGAAGATATATTTAGATCATTTTCGTGGTTACGTCCCCAGAATACTAAAAAGCTTCCTGAACCAAGGATGATGAACTCAGACCAGAGATATTGTTTTAAACAAATGTAGTTTCTTTTAATATGAGGGCGACACCAAAAGGGATTGTTAAGATAAGACCCAATATAAAGAGGAGAAGGCCACAATAGAATGATAAGGTATGTAATTTTTCATGGGCAACACTCCTTTTTGTTCTTACTAATGTTTTACCCCTAAGGGTTTGAAAATAGCAAAAAATTATCCCATTGATTAGATGCATGCTTGACAATCATTTGACGAATAGAGAAACTGGTGGTAAACTCAAGATGAAATAATTGATTATACTAATAACTAAATAACCGTTCTTCGGGGCGGGGTGTAATTCCCCACCGGCGGTCATAGCCCGCGAGCGACCCATTGGTTGCTGATTTGGTGAAATTCCAAAGCCGACAGTATAGTCTGGATGAAAGAAGAATAAGAATGTCTATAAAACCCCTGAAGCTATATATTTCAGGGGTTTTCTTCTTGAAGAAATGGGTTGAAATTAATTGGAGGAATGAAAATGACCGAACAAATCAAAAAAACGAATAAACCTTTATTAAGTACCAATAGTATGGTGAAAATATCTTTATTATCTGCCATATCTTTTGTGCTCATGCTATTTGAATTTCCATTAGGCATTTTCCCAGAGTTTCTAAAGATCGATTTAAGCGATTTACCAGCACTCATCGGTGGGTTCGCATTAGGACCTGTTGCAGGTGTAATAATCATCGGAATCAAAAATGTTCTTCATTTTCTTATTAAATCTCAAACGGGTGGCGTTGGCGAACTTGCAAACTTTATAGTAGGTGCTGCACTGGTATTTCCAGCGAGTTTAGTTTATAACCATAATAAATCGAGAAAAATGCTTTGGTTGGAATGTTAATAGGTATCGTTAGTATGGGCATTGCTGGAGCTCTAGCAAATTACTATATTTTGATTTCCTTTTTATTGCTAACTTTATGCCGATTGAGGCTATTATAGATATGAGCGCAGCAGCCAATGCTGCCATTGTAGATTTGAAAAGTCTTATCATATATGCGATTATACCGTTTAACATGATTAAAGGTATTATTATTACATGTATGACCTTGGTGATTTATAAGAAAATATCACCTCTTTTACATCGTTAAATCTTTAGTAGAAACCATCACTTGATTGGTTTCTATTTTTTTTGAATGACTTATAGATTTAAGGGTAAACCTTAGATAGATAGGAAAGACATCTTAAGAAAGACAAAAAATAAGCCTGTCCAGAGAAAAGGTTCAAGCTTTAAACAGACAAGATGCCAAGGGTGATGTTATGACAAAACACAGTGAAAACAATGCTGAATTCATACAATTTTATGATGAGATTCATCCCCAAACAGATGAAACAACAGCTTTTGATCCTAAGAAAACAGAATCAAAAGGCTGGAAAGTCATTATTGCAGATGATGAAGAAGCGGTACATACAATGACAAAATGGTGGTTCGAAATTTTCAGTTCGAAGGTAAACCGCTCATTTTTTAAGCGCTTATTCAGGTGAAGAGACACTTCATCTATTACGTGAGCATCCGGATACAGCAGTGATCCTGCTGGATGTAGTTATGGAAACAGAAAATGCTGGTCTAGAAGTAGCAAAAAATATAAGAGAAGACCTTGGCAATGATATGGTACGTATCATATTGAGAACAGGTCAATCTGGGCAAGCACCAGAAAACGAAGTGATCGTAAATTACGATATAAACGATTATAAAGAAAAAAACAGAACTTAGTGTTCAAAAACTAAATACAATGATGATTTCATCACTTAGGACTTATCGCGATATTGTCAGGTTAAAAGAATCGGAAAAAGCCTTGTTAAGAGCTAAAATGTTAGCAGAAGAAGCTAATGTTGCTAAAAGTCAGTTTTTAGCTAATATGAGCCATGAGCTTCGAACGCCACTTAATGGCATTATGGTAACGGCTCAATTGTTAAAAACAACATCTCTTGATGTAGAACAAGTAGATTATGTGGATATGCTATTGGATTCAACTAAACGGTTACTTCCTATTGTTAATGATGTACTCGACTTCTCAAAGCTGGAAGCAGGGAAAATGTCTTTTAGACATCATCGTTTTAATATGTTATCAATGGTAGAGTCTTTATCTAAGACATTTATCCCCTTAGCTCAAGACAAAAATTTAGAGTTTAAGTATGAACTAGATCCTGAACTTCCTAAAGCTTTATGTGGTGATAGTGGAAAATTGAGACAAATATTAACCAACTTAGTTGGTAATGCAAATAAAGTTTACAAACGAAGGAACCATAGAATTAGCTGTTAAAATACATTCTCAAAGTGGGGATTTAGTGAAGTTGCATTTTTCAGTATTAGATACCGGGATAGGTGTAGCAAGTCAAGATGTACAGTCTATTTTCAATGCATTTACTCAAGTTGATGGGTCACATACACGTGACTTTGGCGGAACGGGTCTGGGGCTTGCTATATCAAAACAAATAGTTGAGCATATGAATGGTGAAATTTGGGTAGATAGTCGATCGGGCAAAGGAAGTACATTTCACTTTACAGCTGACTTAATAAACGGATATTGTCCTTTTATTACATCAGATGATCTGGATCCTAATTCATTTGATGAAGTCTATACACTTGAAAAATTAAAAGGCCTAAGCATACTTATTGCAGAAGATGATTTGATTAACCGTAAAGTGATGGAATCTCTTTTAGTGAATGTTGGGTGTACTGTTGAAATCTCGTCAAATGGACTCGATGTAATGAAGAAAATGGAAAACCCATGTTACGATGTAATTTTAATGGATGTCTCTATGCCAGAAGTAGATGGTTATGAAGCAACAAAAAAAATTAGAGAGAATTTGCTGCATTGTACTACTCATATACCGATTATTGCTATATCGGCATATGATGCCATGGATGTTAAGGAAGAGTGCGCTAAGGCTGGAATGGATGGATTTATTTCAAAACCTATAAAATCTGAAGAATTGTATCAAATGATAAGTGAACTACTATAAAACTTCGAACAATTAAATTGTCGAAGTTTTGGTCTGTAGATAAAATCTACAGGCTTAGTTTTTTGCGTTTCTGTACTTAGTACTTAGCGTTAACAGGATCGTTATTACGAATCATAAATACTAAGAACGGCCCAACAAATGGACTTAAAATAGTATATAGCATTGCGCTTTGAGGTACATAGATATTAAACAATGCGTACATAGCACCAAAGAATAAAACAAGATTAGCAAGTGGTATTAGCCACCCAATAAGTGGAATGGCACCTAGGAATATACCTGCTAAAGAAGCACCTGGTAAAACAAGTTCTGGACTCGGAACGTCATAAGAAAAGATTTTAAGTTCTTTAATTAACAATCCCAAAATGTAAAGGTTAGCTACAGGTATAAAAGCTAAAAAAGCATTTTCTATACCTCTTCTCTTAGCAAGTGTCATTAACCCCATTGCAAAAGCAAGATAAAAAATAAGTCCGATAATGAAGAATACAAAGGCGAAAGCCCCAAAAAATGCGAGTAAACCAAAAGCGTTATCTTCGTACATATACATTCTCCTTTCTTTATATATTTGTTGACCGTAAAATGAAATACAGTCACTCGTATTATACACTAAAAACGATGTAGATAAACAAAAACCATGTATCTTTGCCTGATAATGGGACATATAGGAAAAATGTCACAATTAATAAATGACATCAATTTAGAAGTGAATAGATTTTTTGAATAAGAGCCTCTGTTTAGTGGTAATAAGATTAAATAAGACTTCATATATGAGATGGGAGTGGTATCATGGCTAAAATTCTTATCGTAGATGATGCGTTTGTAATCCGCGAAAAATTAAGAATCATATTAAAAAAAGCAGGCCATGAGGTTGTTGGCGAAGCGGGAAATGGGTTACAGGCGACACTCATGTACAAAAGGCTTCAGCCAGATATTGTTACCATGGATATTACCATGCCGGGGATCAATGGGATTGATGGTTTAAAAAGAATTAGATCCCATGATGAAAATGCTTGTGTTGTAATGATTAGTGCAATGAGTCAAAAAGCAATGGTTATAGAAGCTCTAGAGGCAGGCGCTTCAGGCTTTATATTGAAACCCTTTAATAATGAAAAAAGTGCTTACTGTAATAGAAACAGTAGAAGCACAGTATTTAAAAGGATTTGAAGATTCTAATGATTTGAAAAATCAAATGAAAAAAATGCGTGAAAAGAAAAGTTGATAGTAGTGAAAAATTAACGTCCGTGAAATAATTGGAAAAATATTGATGTGATGAATAAGGAATCATAAAAAAGGGTAATACTATAGATAAGCTCTATAATTCTTTAACAAGAGAAGGATTTATGCTGGGGGGGAGTCGGATGGCTCGAATATTAATTGCGGATGATTCAGTTGTCATTCGAAAAACACTTAAAAAAATACTGTTAAGAGCAGGACATCAAGTCGTTTCTGAGGCGGAAAATGGGTATGAAGCTGTCGAGGCGTATAGATCAACACAACCTGATATAGTAACCATGGATATATCTATGCCAATGATGGATGGAATTGATGCGACAGAAAAGATTATGCTCTCGTTTAATGATGCAAAAATTGTTATGATAAGTGCTGTTGATGAAAAGAATAAAGTATTTGAAGCTTTAGAAAGAGGAGCAAAACACTATATTTTGAAACCATTTAATGAAAATACAGTTTTTAAAAAATAATTGATGTTGTATTGGATTATGATAAAATATCAGAACTTTTGGATTGATAAAGAAGTGTATAAATACAGATAAAAAGAAGCAGTGTATGCTTCTTTTTTTGTGTTTACTTTTTGGACTTATAAAAGCCAGCTACAAGAGCTTAAGTAGAATCCCTAAGGAGTCTATGATCTAGTGGATGTTGTATCCATCAAATGTGAGTGTCTTACTATTAATATCGGCAATTAAGGCTTATACTTTAAAATCTATTTCTGTACTGTTCCAACGGTACCATCTTCATTTAAGAAATACCGCTTTCTCGTATTTGACCATGTAGTTCATTTGTATTGTCTTTTAACTGGAACATAGAATTGGTGTGACCAAGATATATTGCACCAATGCCTTTTTCTCCCAGGCCGACAAGTTCGTCAGTACCATCTTCATGAATCATCCATATACGTAACTGATTAAATATAGGATCAGACTCGTCAATCCATCCGTTTTGGTCAACATCATACTGTGCAAGTTCAGAAAAACCATGGCCTGTTTCTGGACCAAAAAGCTCGTTGCCAGCATCTATTTGATTGTTGTCATTTAAATCAAGAGCTAAGAACCCGCTACCTGAACCAACATAAGATATTTGCTCAGGATCACCATCAAAATCCAGATCGAATTCGAATTTTTTTTGACTAAGCTGAGCAGCATTGCCCTCAAAATTTAAAATAAGCGGATCTATTAAAGCATCTCCTGCACGGATTGTTGTTTGATGGGCTTCATAATAAGAGCGTTGCATGTGCATTTGAATATTGATATTGATCTCTTTACCATCAGCTGTTTTAACAATACCTTCTGCTTTAAAATCCATTGTTTCTTCTTCTTTATATTCTCTTTGATGTTGATAAATCATGCCCCACCTTGTCTTTGTCGTTTCGCCTTCAACATGGCCTTTAGCATCATAATTCCCCTTGTGTTGCTTAAGTTTTAAGTGAGGAATATTAAATTTAAACCGTTTCCCAGTTAAAATATACAACATGTCTTGAAAAACTGAAATTTTGAGTTTGTCTTCAGAACTCAAATAGCCAGTACCTTCAAGCTCATCAAGATAATGTGTATCTGTTTGATCAACGACCATCTCTGAATGTTCGTAAGCTCGAAAACTAACTGGCTGAAATGTCGATTTGATCAAATAATGAGTTCGGATTTTGGGAATCATGGTCTTTCCAAACATGCAAAGCCTCCAATTCGTTTTTTTCTTCCAAATAAGAATGTGAACTGGAGAGTTTCATCAGACTGCTATCGATTTTCATATGACCACCTCCGTGTGGTATTTAAAAGATACATTAAAGGGATTCCTTTCCCCATACCTATATTAAATATATCGGTTAGTTATAGAGAAAACTTGAACATAAAAGATGGAAAAATAAAAAAGAAAAAGCACCACATAGGCTTATAGCCTTAAATAGAGGGCCATAAATACTATAGACTTTGAAAAATATGTCTGTTTTGCAAAGACAAAACATGATAAAATGAAAAGTGTTAAAAAGTTACTAATTTCTTAACAAATAATTAACTAACTTTAAATTATTAGGCAGGGGTGATAAAGTGTATTCCATACTTCATGTTGATAACAGTATTTTCTTTAAAAAAAATACTTGAAAAAGTAGCGCGAGATAATCAGTTTCAACTGGTATCGGTTACAACACCTGACCAAGCATTAGATGCTCTCGGCCAAAGATCTTTTGACCTCATCATAACCGGACTTGAGTTAAGAGGTATGAATGGTATAGATTTTATAAAATATCTAAATAAGAGTGCTTATAAAGAAGTTAGTAAAGTTATACTAACATCTAATGATACTGTAGAAATACGTAAAGAAGCAGACGAACTAGGTGTTATGGATGTGCTCCAAAAAGATATTTCTCTAAATAGTTTATATATTTTCATTGAACGAATTAAGAATATGCACGCAGTAAAACGAGCTTTAGAAACAATGTCGGTAGCGGTATTAGAACCCAATATAAATGCAGCTAGAAACATTCGGAGTATATTCAAAAGAGAAGGTATTCTTAATGTACAGTACTTTAAGAGTTTAGATCGTTTTGTAAATACAGAGAAAAGTTTCATTGTTTATTATTAATATTAATACACTCAATTATAGTTGTGAGAAACTTATTATTGATATCCGTCGAGAAAACATGAATGCCATAATTATTGCAGTCTCAGATGAATATGAAACCGAAAGTGTTTCCAATGTACTGTTAGCAGGAGCAGACGATTTTTCGATTCAACCCTTAAACAGGAAGATCTTCATGGCTAGGGTTAATGCAAACGTAAGGCTGCAAATGCATTTGGAAGAAATTGAACATAAAAATCTTGAACTAGAGCGTATCAATACAGAACTTAATCGATTGGTTATTACAGATGGGTTAACAGGACTGTTTAATCATAAATACACCATTGAAAGATTAGAGCTTGAAATTGAAAAGGCATCGCGATATGACCGTAAATTAGCAGTAATGATGATGGATATTGACCACTTTAAAAAGTAAATGATACCTATGGTCATCAATCTGGGGATGAGGTATTGATTAAAGTAGCTGAGGCTATTCAACATAATCTAAGAAAAGTAGATATAGTTGGACGCTATGGTGGTGAAGAATTTTTAATCATACTACCTGAAACGGATTTAATAAAAGGTCAACAGACGGCAGAAAAAATAAGGCGTGTTATAAAAGAACTTGAGTTTGAAGCAGATGGCCTTAGTATAACAATTAGTGGTGGCTTATGTGCTTGGGAATCTGAAAATGTAACATCATTAATTCGTAAAGCTGATGAACTCTTGTACAATGCAAAACATTATGGTCGAGATCAAATTGTAATTCAACAATCTACTAAAATTGAAAGCATAGAAATACAATAAAGAATTGACGATTAAACCATTGAAAAATTTTCAATGGTTCAGACTGTCGACAAAGTCGACTGGATGATAGCTTTTAGAGAAACGTCAAGTTCAAGGAACAAAAGAAAGTAGCGATCGCAGTGTACAAAGATGTACATAAGAGTGCTACTTTTTTGCAGTGACACAACTGTAATATCATCGATTTACAGTTTCAACTGTGTTACTCGCTTTAGCGAGACTTTAATTACAGAAATTGGCGTTTGTCTATAAGCTAACCATTGGGAAAATTTCCAATGGTTTATTTTGCGTAGAGAGGGTCTATAATTGGTATAAATAAAGAGGCGTTAGTATATTACATATAATATTTAACCTTACATAGAGACAGGAGTGAACAGACATGTTTGATGTCATTGTTATTGGGAGTGGACCTGCTGGCCTTTTTGCAGCGGGAAGATGTGGCGAAGCAGGGCTAAAAGTCTTGTTATTAGAGAAAAACAAACAGTTGGGTTTAAAATTACTTGCATCGGGTTCGGGACAATGCAATTTAACAAATACCATTGCATTAGAACAGTTCATTAAACAATTTGGCGAAAAAGAAAGATATGTCAGAAAAGCACTGCATACTTTTACGCCAGATGATCTTATTTTCTTTTTTGAAAAAAGAAACGTTAAACTTTCAAAGATGGATAACGGGAAGGTGTTTCCAGAAGACCGTAAAGCAACGTCGATACTAAAAAGCCCTGAATCATTATAATCATGAAAATAATGTGAAAATAGTAGTAGATGAAGGCGTAGAAAGTCTTAAAAAAAAATGAGACTCACTTTAAGGTCGAAACTAGGAAGCAAGTTTATTCAGCAACCCAAGTAATCATTGCATGTGGTGGTAAATCATACCCTAATTTAGGTACAACAGGAGATGGTTATAATCTTGCCAAAGCTTTAGGGCACGGTATTGTTGATCCTAAACCTGCACTTGCGCCTATATATAATAGATCTTTTGAGTTATTAGATTTATCTGGTATGACCTTTAAAGAGATAGATTTAAGTTTATGGCGTGGACAGAAAAAAGATAAAAAGATTTTTCATGGCGACTTACTCATCACCCCATAAGGGGGTTATCTGGACCCGTTATACTTTGATCACTCACGTGAATTTTGAAGTCGGAGACAGGCTCTGTATTAATTTTGTAAGGTTTAGAAATGAAGCTGATTTTAAGTCAGGTTTTGAAAAAAAGTTTTAGTGAGTCACAAACGTTCGTCCATTAAAAGAATGTTAGATTTTTACGATGTTCCAAGGCGATTAATAGATAGCATTTTAAAACTTACAGATACTAAGCCAGAGCTTAAATGTGCAGAACTTCCTAAGAATAATCGTAAAGCTATTATAAAAGCGCTTATTGCGTTTCCGTTTGAGATTGAAGAAGTTGGAGACTATAACGTTGCTATGGCAACCCATGGTGGTGTGTCAACAAAAGAAGTAAACTCAAAATCTTATGAATCTAGAAAAGTAGAAAATCTCTTTTTCGCTGGCGAGGTATTAGATGTAGACGGTAACACTGGTGGATTCAATATTCAATTTGCATTTTCTTCAGCTTATATGGCGTCGGAAGCAATGATAGTAAAGTGGAAGGAGCTACAATAAATGAAATCTAAAATAGCGGTCGTCTATTACTCCTTAGAAGGCAATACACATTGGGTCGCGGAGCAAATAGCTCAACAGACGGGTGCAGATCTAATCAGGTTAAAACCCGTAAAAGACGTAAAACAGAAAGGGTTTAGTAAGTTTATTTGGGGCGGAAAACAAGTTGTATTTAAAGAAAAAACCTCAACTAGAAGCATATGAGAACCTAAATGTATACGACACAGTCATAATCGGATCACCCATTTGGGCTAGTACAATGGCACCTGCTATAAGCACGATGCTTAATAAAGAAAAATGGACCCAGAAAAAATGTGCTCTTTATTGTTGCTGTAGCGGTGGAAGTGGTAAATATTTTGACCACTTGAAAGCTAACTTACAGGGGAACACAATAATTGGTGAAAGAACATTTATAGATCCATTAAAACAACGGGATGTTGCTTTAAAATGCAATACATGAATGGCTTAATAGTATGAATTTATCAATAGAATAATGTATACTTAATCGGACTGTTGATAATTCAACAGTCCTTGAACTATTTAGGAGGAATCATGCAAGTTGTTATAACACTATTAATAACTGGTACTATCATTTGGATTGGATATAAAAAAAGCTAAAAAAATCAGTGATGGCTAGCAAGGAAAAATCATGTGATGGATGTGATTGTAGTTCAGGCATTGTAATATAAAGGAATTAAGCAAAAACGATTGGATACGATTGAAAACAGCGGATTAATAAAACTTTAACAACTTGCTTATTTTCTATTGACAACACTATGTGAGAGCGTATAGAATTAAGTTGTTAGCCACGGCTAACATTTTGTTGGATGGTATAGCTGAGAACTAATTGGAGCATGATATGATCAATAATGAATCAATGGAAATGTATTTAGAAACCGTATATATTATTGAAAAAGCAATGGCCATGCCCATGGTGTTGATATTGCAAAACGTCTTGGTGTATCTAAGCCAAGTGTTACGAAAGCAATGAACCAGCTTAAGTCAAAAGGACTCATCAACAAGGAAGCCTATGGTAGCATCACCTTAACCCAAAAGGGAAAGGCGCTATCCGAAAAAATATACTATGATCACCAGCTTATATCTTCGTTTTTAGAACATTCATTGGGTTTGTGTCCTGATGAAGCAGCGGGAAACGCCTGTAAGATGGAACATGTATTGAGTGATCAAATGCTCGAATCAAATTAAAACATATTTGAATAAGCATAACATTAGGATTCAAAAGTAATGGGCGATGGAGGCATAGAGATGGAAAACGTAATGGTTAATAAAGCAATCGCAGGTGCTTACGAAAGAAAAAGAAAGCGCCAGAACACTTGAAACAAATCTTGCACAAGCTCAATTAAATCTTGAATATACAATCAAAAACATTGACACCAACGATGAAGAACTAGAAGGTTTCTTGTTTACATTAGGTTGCTATGAAGGTGAACAAGTAACAGTAATATCTATCTTGTCTGAGAACTATGTTATTTCAGTTAAAGATGCAAGATATAGTATTGATAGAGAGTTAGCTGAAGCTATTTTGATATAGCTTTTACTATACCCTTAAAGTTAACCAGGGGTAACAATATATAGATGCAATATTCATTTTTTTATAGGTTTAAAGTTAGCCTGAGCTAACTTGTTTATTTAGGAGGACATTATGAAAGTAGCGTTAACGGGTAATCCCAATAGTGGTAAAACGACATTGTTTTAATGCCATAACAGGTAAAAATTGAACATGTAGGCAACTGGGCAGGTGTAACAGTAGATAAAAAAGAAGGTCAAATAAAAAAGAACCTTAATAAGACAAATGCAAACATTACTGCAATTGATCTACCGGGTGCTTATTCAATGTCACCTTTTACATCTGAAGAAAGTATTACAAGTACATTTGTTAAAAACGAGAATCCAGATGTGATTATTAATATTGTAGATGCTACAAACTTAAATAGAAGTTTATTCTTCACGACTCAACTTTTGGAGCTTGGCATACCAGTCGTTTGTCGCTTTAAATAAAAAGTGATCTTAATAAAGAAAAAAGAAAAATACAGTTGATGTTTTAGAGCTGAGCAAAAAGCTGGGCTGTCCTGTTGTTGAAACGGTATCAACTAAAGGAAGTAACAACGGATTAGAAAAGCTTATTTCTAAAGTTGTCGAAGTTAAAGAAAAGACACAAACTGCTCCTTTTAAGGCATCAAATGTTAATATGACAGATAAAGCTTCTGTAGAAGCGTCAGATAAGAAGAGATTCGAATTTGTTAAAGGCGTTGTTTCAAACGTAGAAAAAAGGAAAGTAAACAGTAATAAGCAAACGAAAACAAGATGCAGCAGACCGCATTTTGGCGCATAAATGGTTTGGTATTCCAATCTTTGCCCTTATTATGTGGGGTGTGTTCTCATTATCACAAACACATTTAGGACCTTTACTAGCAGATGTATTTGTTGGTTGGATCGATGGCTTTTACGGCATGGTTGAAAGTTCTTTAGGTGAGAACGTATCACCTGTACTAAGCTCAATACTACTTGATGGTATTATTGGTGGTGTTGGAGCAGTTGTTGGATTCTTGCCACTTATTATGGTGCTGTTCTTTTACTTGCATTGTTAGAAGATTGCGGATATATGGCACGTGTAGCAGTTATTATGGACCGATTCTTTAAAAAAGTAGGCTTGTCTGGGAAGTCAATTATTCCGATGGTTATTGGTACAGGTTGCGCAATACCTGGTGTTATGGCTACAAGAACCATTAAAACGAAAGACAAAGACGTACAACAGCAATGTTGACACCATTTATGCCGTGTGGTGCAAAGTTACCAGTTATTGCCCTCTTTGCAGGTGTATTCTTTAACGATGCAGCGTGGGTAGGTACATCGATGTACTTCCTAGGAATAGCTGTTATTATTGTTGGCGCATTGGTTGTTGTTAGAATCACAGGAGAAAAGAAAAAACGTTCTTTCTTTATTATGGAACTACCAGAATATAGATTCCCAAGTATTAAAAGAGCAACCGTTTCTATGTTCTCTAGAGGGAAATCATTTATTATTAAAGCAGGTACAATTATTCTATTGTGTAATGCAATTATACACATTATGCAGACGTTTAACTGGCAATTCCAAGTTGTTGCAGAAGGTGCAGAAAACACAAGTATTTTGGCAAGTATTGCATCTCCATTTGCCATTTTGTTAGTACCACTTGGGTTTGGGGCATGGCAATTAGCAGCTGCAGCTATTACAGGATTTATCGCAAAGAAAACGTTGTTGGACCTTAGCAGTGGTTTACTCCATTACTAACTTTATTGATACAGAAGAACTTGCGGTTGTTGGCGGACAAGCTGATATTGCAGGCGTTATGGGTCTTACATCTGTAGCAGCTCTTTCATACCTAATCTTCAACTTATTTACACCACCTTGTTTTGCAGCTATTGGTGCAATGAACTCCGAAATGGAAGACAGCAAATGGCTTTGGGGTGGTATAGGATTCCAATTAGGTATGGGGTATGTAACAGCGTTTATAACATATCAAGTAGGTACGCTTGTGACAACTGGTGCTTTAGGTACAGGATTTGTACCAGGTATAGTAGCGGTTGGTCTTATGGTAGGTAATGTTGTTTATTTAATGAAAAAAGGCGACGCAAAAGCAAAAGCGTAAACTTGCTATGAGCGCATAGGAGAATATGATGTCGAATCTAGTAGTGGCTCTAATTATATTAGCAATCGTAGGTTTATCTATTGGTAAGATTATCTCTGAGAAACGTAAAGGTGTTAAGTGCGTGGGGTGTCCACATAGTGGGTCTACTAATAAGAGTCAATGCGGTTGTCCTAAGTAAATACTTTTACAATTCAATGATCTAAGTTAAGTCTTTACGCCAACAAAATGAACTGTTTTGTTGGCGTTAGTTATGTAATGAATCATTTTATTCATTTGCTTATAAATAAGCTTCTCTCATATGCCGATAACAAGTATAGAGGAATGTAGAGGTGGCATACATGAAAATTTTGAATCAAACTATTCAATTTCTCCCAAAAAGGGAGTTGAAAATACGCAAAAAAACATGACTGGAGCAGATGTCTTAAAAGCTCAGGAATCAGATGAGACCAAAGATGTAAATACCCAATTAGAGACTTTTGGTGTGAATCCTAAAAGTGAATTAGGGCAAGCTATGACCATGGCGGCTCAAAAAGGTGTGCCTATTGAGGCAAAGACCATAGATGATATGAAGTCTTTTTTAAACAATGTGGATGGGACTACAGAAGAAAAACTGGAAACCGTTAAAACGGCATTAGACAAAGGGGTAGGAACATCGAGCAAAGTGTTAACAATGCTTCATACGGCTTTGCATGAATCGGCAATACCTGAAGAAATTCGCAATCAACTTATAGAAATGATGCGAGAAGGCATGCCTAAATCAGAAATGCGTGAAATACTTATGGCTGTTGCCAAAGCTTTGCCGAGTCATACAGCGGTATCTAAAGATCAATTAGGTGCTGTGGTACAGTTGTTAACGCAAGGCTTTACGAATCAAGGAATAAAACTAGAGGATTTGAGTCAAACACAATTGATAACGCTGGTAAAAGCTTTAGTTAATAGTGGGTCTGAGACAGTGGATGTAGATTCATTAATAGACACTTTTGCACCAAAGAGTGACTTAGTTGGCGCAGAACGTCAAGAAAGTACAATCATCCAACCTCAACCCCATATGCCTACGGAATCATTTACTCAAATAGAAATGGAGTCACAGATCATAGAGCATGAAACAAGCCTGGGTTCTGATGTAGTCGAACTTAATACTGTCCAACCCGATGTTGAAGAAGATGTATTAGAGTTCTTAGATAAACTGGATCAAAAACTAGAAACATTAGTAGACCGTGTGCGCAATGATAATATGTCGTCGGACTTAGATAAAGAAGTAACATTGGAAACGGTGGATGGACCTGAAATGGACGTTTCTATTATAGAAGCGGCAGATGATATCATGGCTCTTTTACAAGATAATTCCAATACGTTTATTGTTCGAGAAGTCACACAGAAAATGGCTGAAATTACTGAAGAATTTAGAGATGTTAAACGACAAGTGGTACAGACTCTTTCCGATGTATCTCGCTCATTGGAAACAAGTCCAAACCTTTCTAAGACAGAAAAATTAGAGCAACTTGGAAAAGTGATTGACCAAGTAGATAAGGTGTTGTTAAAGAGCGACATGACCTTATATACAGACATGAAAACTGAAAAACAACTTCTAACCTTCAGTTCTAACCTACAGGAAGCAAGAAACTTGTTACAACAAGGAAACCACTCAGAAGCTAAGGCTATTGTCGATGAAGTTATGAAAGCCGTTGACACAATGACATTTTAAGCCTACAAAAAGTAAAAGTCATGCATGTTGTGAATCAAAAGGCTTTAGATCAAGTGATTCAACTTCAAAAAAACACAACAGGCATAGAAATGATGAATAAGCACTTATCAGACTTTGAAAATATGCCTAAAAGTGGACGTGGAGTTCTTGATTATGTAAGACAACTTGGTCTTAACCATGACTCAGAACTTGTTGAACGTTTGGGTCTCCAAAAAGAAATGAAAATGGAAGATCAAAAGGTAGATAATAATATGCGTCATATATTGCAAAAGTTATCTGAAGATGTTGAAGACCGAACTAGAATGGTACAAGCTAGCGATAAAATGATGAACCATTTAACAGGTCAGCAACTGGCCAATAAATTAGAAACAAAATCACAAGGACAGAATCTGTTTTTTAATATTCCCTTAAAAATGCAAGAAGAAATAAAAGATCTTAAGCTCTATGTAAAGTCTCGTAAGCAAGATCAGAAGATCGATTGGGAAAACGCAAGTTTGTATTTTGCATTTGAGACCAAACATTATGACGAAATGGGTATACGTGTCGTTTCAGTTAATAAAAAATGTAAATATATCAGTCTTAAATGACCACGATGAATTGAAAAAATGCATTAAAACCATTGATGTCAGATTTTAAAGGTGTAATAGAAGAAGCGGGTTATTATGTAGGTGGCATTCATTACGGAAGATTGACTGAAAATCTCAAGGACGCTAAAATAGAAGAAGCTTCTGATACATTGACAAAAACTAATGGTGTTTCTAAACAATCAAATGATTATGAAAAGCCAATTCAAAAAGGATTTGATGTGAAAATATGATGAAGAAGCGAACTGTCATAGGGAAATACGATCAGGATTATGATCAATATATACACTCAGACAACCATGATAATCGTTCTGTTGCAGAACAGATTATC
>LQAH01000169.1_pt1 | contig 19325 bp, 32 predicted proteins | sample 1535791 | NCBI WGS metagenome assembly LQAH01 (sample SAMN04331585, study PRJNA305678) | bioreactor metagenome | isolation source: bioreactor_4 inoculated with Wadden Sea sediment 2nd replicate of a... | place: Germany:Bremen
GAAAGAACTATTCGGTCTACAGGGTTAACATAACGGGAAGGTATATTCTGAAACGAAGTAATAACCTGAGCTGCCATTAAAACAGGATCAACAGAGAGATTCGGCATAGCCGCATGTCCGCCTTTTCCCTTAATTTCAATATCAAAATTATCAACAGCCGCCATAATAGGACCAGTACAGCTTTCAATATGTCCCTCATCAACACCAGGCCAGCCGTGAAGAGCATATACCTCATCCACTGCCGGTTCATCTCTTAAAAGACCTTCAGCAGCAAGAATTTTACCTCCGCCGCCCTCTTCCTCTGCAGGCTGAAAACAAGTTTTATATTCCATTTAGCGCATCTTTATTCTCCGAAAGAATTCTGGCAGCTCCCAGAAGTATTGAGACATGTCCGTCATGACCGCAGGAATGAGCAAGACCGCTATTCTCCGAGCAGTATGAAACTCCGGAATCTTCATTTATCGGGAGAGCATCAATATCAGCTCTAAGCAGTATTGTTTTTCCGGGTTTACCGCCCCGGATAACAGCAATAGTATCTGTTTCTATATAGGGTTCTTGAATTTCAAGATCAAGCTTTTCAAGATAATCTCTTATAAAATCAGCAGTCGCATATTCTTTAAACATAATTTCAGGCATTTTATGAAGGGTATGTCTGATCTCTGTTATTTCATTGATAATTTCATCAACTTTTTTTTCAAGTATATCAGGTACAATTATGCTGCTATTCACCATACAGCTCCTTTTCTATTTCATCCCAGCAGGTACTGCTGTCTATCTTTCCCTTAAGATATAATGTAATCAATCCTCTGATTTTTTCAGGGAAGTGTGCCCAGTAATTTTCATGCCAGTCAGGCATTGAACTGTTAAGTTCAGCCTGCTCAGTCACAGACATTTCCCCTGAGCTGAACCGCAGTATCTGATCGATCATTTTTATTATAACATCAGCAGGAAGCTGTTTCTCAGGATTTTTTTTTACAGCTTTTCCCGGGTCAGGCACCCACTGATCCAGCAGGACATTGAGCTCTTCCTCAGAAATACCGGGAGCCTGCTGCTGTATTGTCCTTATAACAAAATCCTTAACAGTATCTCGTATATATCTTTAGATGCAGAAAGCTGCCTGCCGAGAGAACTTCCGGAATCATGAGCAATTCTGTTTATATCAATTCCCATTGGACTGTGACTCCGGTTATCGATTCTCCTTTTTTAGAGCTTCCTTAACTACTTCAAGTTCTTTTTCGCCGGCTTTATTGAGAATATATCTACAATGTTATAAAGTTCACTGTTTTCCAATTTTTTTCTTTACAGATATATTTTATGAATAAAGAGAAGCAAATCTCTTATAGGATCTGTCATAAGTTTTTTCAACATCATCCGGAAAAAAAACATGCAGGAAGCTGTTTCATTGATCTGTGATATAAAACGCATTCGCAGCATTTACCTTTTTTATCACAGCCTGAATAGCTGCAGTTGCAGTTCTTTAAATTTTCCTGAATATTAGGGCAGTTTGCCATATATTCCTCCGTCATGAAATTGAGCTTTTCATCAAGCCCTTATATAATAATCTTTATGAATAATAAACTTTATCCTGTAAAAAATGCCAGAGCTTCTTGCTCCGGCGGGAAATCTCGAGTCTGCAATTGCAGCATTTGAAAGCGGAGCAGACGCAGTATATGCAGGTCTTGGAAAATTTAATGCCAGAGAAATGGGGGAAAATTTCACCTATGATGAAATGGCAAGACTTAAAGCCTATACAGTTAAACAGGATAAAAAGCTTTACCTGACATTTAATACGCTTATCAGGGAAAATGAACTTAATGATTTCAGCCGCATGCTTAAAAAACTGTCAAACCTTGAACCGGATGCACTTATAGTTCAGGATATCGGAGCTGTTCAGATTATCAAAGATCTGCTTCCCTCCACTGATATACATGCATCAACACAGATGGCGCTTCATAACAGCGCAGGCATTGCAGAAGCAGCAGAAATGGGAATCAAAAGAGTTATTCTTGAAAGACAGGTTTCTCTTGATGAAATAAAAAATATAATGAAAAAAGACTCCTATCGAAGTTGAAACTTTTTATTCACGGAGCTTTATGCTGCTCTCTTTCCGGACAGTGTCTTCTTTCCTCCTGGCTTGGAGGATTCAGCGGCAACAGAGGAAAGTGCAAGCAGCCCTGCAGAAGGCTTTATAAGGAGGACGGAAAAGAGGGATTTTTCCTTTCTCCGGGAGACCTTTGTACTGCAGATTTAATAGGCGATTTTATAGAAACAGGGATAAGCTCATTAAAAATAGAAGGCAGACTTAAACGGGGTGACTATATAAAAAATACAGTTTCATCCTACAGAAAAATTCTTGATTTTTATGCAGACGGAGAGAAAAATAAAAACATTCTCAGCAGCAGTGTTTCAAATCTTACAAGAACATATACAAGAGAGCTGACTCACGGATTTTATTTTCCAGTGGAAATTCCGGGTCTTATAAAACCGGACAAAACAGGCCTTTCCGGAAAGCTTATAGGAATTGTCTGCGACTCTTCAAAAGGTTCATTTAAAATTAAACTGACAGACCGGCTCCACATAGGCGATAAAATCAGGATACATAATAAATTTAAAGAAGAGAAGAATATAATTACTGTGACTTCTCTTAAGGTTAATGGTAAAAAAGTAAAAATCCGCAGTAAAGGGAAGTATTGCAGAACTGACAACCAGCAAACGCATTCCTTTAAAAGGAAAAGTATACAAAACAGGGGAAACAGTTTCTCTTAAAATAAACAGAAATATACTTCCTCCTTTTATAAGAACAGTTAAGGCTGATCTTGATATTAGTCTTGACGAAAACAGGTTTAAGGTAAAAACCGAATATGGAGAGAATGTTTTTAACTGGGAGTATACTGCCGCCTTTGAGAAAGCGGAAAAGAATCCTGTAAGCAGAGAAATAATTGAGGGGATTTTCAAAAAACCGGTTCTGAAAACTTGAGGCAGGAGAAATTAATACTGAAATAGACGGCAGCTTTTTTATTCCCGCAAGTATCCAGAAAAAGATAAAAAATGAATTCTGGGCTTTTGCTTCTGAAAAACTGGAAAAAGACCTCAGCCTTATTGGAAGCGCAGAGATCCCGGAAGAGTTCTTAAGCAAATACATTAAAAAAGAAGCTAAAAAAAGCATAAAGACTTTTTCAAGAACAGTTGCAGTTTCAGAACAGACTCAGGAAGAGGAAATAAGGCAGATTAAAGAGGCCGCTGTAAAAACAGACTTCTGTTCATCTATTGAATATTTTCTAAAAAAATCCGCCAGTATGGATATAACAGAAATAATACTTCCCCATTTTGCAGTGAAAACAGTCTGGAAAAACTAATCAATGATATAGAGGAATGTTATAAAAAAGGAATAAGAAAATTCAGACTGACCTCAGTTTATCAGCTGAACCTCCTTGATAAATATAAAGATATTGAAAAAAACATTTCATATCCTTTTCCGGTATCCAACAGCGCGGCAGCATACTATCTTAATTCCAGAGGAGTAAAAAAGGCTCAGGGCTGGATAGAACTGGATAAAGATGCGTTCAAAGCATTTTCTGATAATTCTCTCATTAAAACAGAAATTTACATGTTCGGTCTTCCCTTTGTGTTTGCAACAAGAGGAATGCTTAAAATAAAGCGGAAAATTACTGATGACAGAGGAAACAGCTTTTACACAGGTCATAATGATGGAATTACATATCTTTATCCTGATTCAATTATAAAAGTTGAAAATAAATGGAAGAATTACTCTTTCTATGATTTGTCGGTAAATATACCGGAGCTGAATGGCAAATATTCTGATTTTAATTATTCCAAGATATTTCAGTAGGACTGCCTATAATTCCCTGATGGATAATTTTATAAAAATCTTCTCCTCCTGCAGCTTTTTAAAGGTCCAAAACGGATCATTTTTATTAAAAAGACATATAAAGTCATTAATTGATACAAAAAATGTCTCTTTTTGATCCTTATGTGTCATAAAGACACATCATTTCACTCCTTTTTATCACCAGTGTCAAAATGACAGTAAAGCAGACTAAACTGGGATATCGGGAAAAAGTTCAAAACAAACAATAAATCATTACAACACAAGTATTTATAATTTTATATTTACAGTTGGCACACTCATTGCAATATAATAAGTGAAAAATAAAAAATAATTTTCCGGAGGAAAAAAATGAGATATTTAGTAAAACCAACAGCATCAGTAAACCTGTTAAACGATTTTGACAAAATGATGGATTCATTCTTTGATAATTCAAGAGAATATGATTATCAGCATCCGGCTGTAGATGTAAGAGAAGAGGAAGACAAATTTGTTCTTGAGGCAGACCTTCCGGGACTTACAGAAAAAGATATTGAAGTAAAAGTGGATGATAAGCTTTTAACAATTTCTTCTGTTAAAAAGGAACAAAGCAAAGAGAAGAAAGAAGGATGGCTTATAAGGGAAAGAAAAGAAAGTTCTTTTTCAAGATCCTTTGTAATTCCTGAAAATGCAGACAGAGAAAACATTAAAGCAGAATTCCGAAATGGTGTTCTCAGCCTTAATATCGAAAAAAAGGCTGCTCTTAAGCCTAAAAATATAAAGATCCATGTCGGATAAGCTTCGGCTTATCCTTCAGGGATTATCCGGATTAGGGTTTAAAATGTCCGGGCAAGTTATTAAAGAAAGCCTGCCTGGAATTTTAATTAATTTCTGATTAAAAATCAGAAATTAATTAAAATCAGACCTCCACCTGATTTTAAACTCCTTCTATAAATAAGAACTATGCTGTGATCCTGATCCGGTCACAGCAGCACTAAACCGGCGTTCCTCCAGCGCCGGTTTTTTTATTTTAAAGCGGAATTTAACCTTTAAATATAATTTGACAGAGATACTGCTGTCTAAAACTAAATATCTTTTTCAAAATCTCTGTACGAAACATATAATTGATTATTAAATACTCAGCATCGTTCAAGAAGCCAGTCATTAATGTCTTTAAGCACTTCATCCTGCTTTTTGTCATTCAGAATCTCATGCCTGCAGTTATCATATATTTTAATCTTTTTATCTTCTGACTGTATATTTTCATAAACAAATCTGCTTCCCGAAGGAAGAGCCAGTCTGTCATCTTTACCATGAAGAAGAAAAAACCGGTTCTATGATTTTAAAGGCATTCTCTTCAACAAAGCTTTTTAAATCGAAAAAGCTGCACTGCAGATCCAGCCATCACTTTTCCGTTATAATTAAGCGGATCCTGTTCATAATCTTTCACAACTTCATTGATAGAGGAAATTTTTCTGCTTCCAAGTTTTCTAACTTTAAAAGCAGGGAAAAAGCCTGCAATATATTTTAGCAGAAATCTTACAAAATAAGAGGGATAAGGATCAGGATGAACAGCAGCTCCAGAGGTTATAAGCCCGGATATGATGCTTCCGAAAGAAGAGGCAAATAAAAGAGAAAGGCCTCCTCCCATACTGTGTCCTATTAAAAAAATCTTCAAGCTGACAGATGAGTCATGACTGTCATTTTCTTTTTTAATGAAATCAGCAAAATTTTTAATATATTCAGTAACTGTAACTATGTCCTGAACAAGACCTTTTTTTCCTGTCGACTGACCGTGCCCCGGAAGATCCGGAGCATATACCTTAAACCCGGATTCAGCAAGCGACTTACCTGCTTTTCATATCTTCCGCTGTGTTCTGCATATCCGTGTATAAGCAGAACAACTGCTTTTATGTCCTTTTCAGGACCCCAGACCCTGTAGAAGAGCCTCTCTTTCTCATTAATATAAAAATACATATAGATTGTTCCTTTCCCTAATAATAATCCGGCTGAGCTTAAACCATCAATTACTTTTAAAATATTATTTATTATTCTTTTTTCCGGAAAATATAGAATGTTCAAAAACAAAAAAAGAATATGCCAGCAATTTTCATGCTTAAAAATAAGTTTTTACTTGTTGTAATAAGACAGTGATATTATTCTATATATTATGGTAAAAAAAGAAAATTATAGAAAAAAATGCCCAAAGTGGAGCTGCACGACCATCTCGACGGCGGCTTAAGACCTGAAACAATAATTGAGCTTGCAGAAAGACAGAAAATTATCAATACCGTCAAATAATCCTGAAGAACTTGCTGCATGGTTTCACCGGGAGCAGACAGGAAAAGTCTTGCCCTTTATCTTGAGGGTTTTGCAGTAACTGTATCATTAATGCAGAACAAACAGGCTTTAAAAAAGAATTGCAAAAGAAGCAATCATTGACAGAGCAGAACACAACATTGTATATACGGAAATCAGATTTGCACCTACATTATGTACTCAGAATGGACTCAACCTGGAAGAAGTGGTTGAATCAGTTCTTGAAGGTCTTGAAGAGGGAAGCGCAGAAACAGGGACAGTATACGGACTAATTCTGTGCGCCATGAGGGACCAAAGCGATTCACTTGAAATTGCTGAACTTGCTGTTTCCTTCAGGACAAAGGGAGTTGTCGGTTTTGATATTGCAGGTGATGAATTCGGACATCCTCCTAAAAGGCATCTCGATGCTTTTCAGTATATAAGCAGCAAAAATTTCAACATTACCATTCATGCAGGTGAGGCTTTCGGAGTTGAATCAATCTGGCAGGCTGTACAGATATGCGGAGCACAAAGAATAGGTCATGCAACCAGACTTGTTGAAGATATGACAGTTTCAGATTCAAATATTATAAAAATGGGACTTTGTCACATTTTATAAGAAACAGAAGAATCCCGATGGAAATATGTCTCTCCTCCAATGTACAGACAGGCGCTGCTGAATCTATTGAAAACCATCCGTTTAAAATCTACTACAACAACGGCTTCAGAGTATTTCTGTGTTCTGATAATATACTTATGAGCAATACAAATCTTATCAAGGAATTCACTCTTGCATCTGAAGCATTTGATCTTGATATTCATGATCTTGAAAAACTTACTATAAATGCAATGAAATCAGCTTTTATTAATTATGATGAAAGGCTTGATATTATATATGAAATAATAAAACCTGAATTTGCAGAACTGAAAAAAAGCATTATCTGATATTAGAGCTAAAAACACTTCCCCAATACTTAATAGTAGAAAGGGTAACTGTAAGTACCGGCATCTCAGATTATAAAAACTGAGAGCCATATAATCTATTATATCTCTGAATATTAATGCATTATATTCAGAAGAAGAATCGGGAAAAAACCGCATTGTTTTCAGTAATATTGCCGGTATTTGACATTGTGTCCGGTATGTGTAATATTTATATCATGTTTGGAGTTAAAAGTTATATATACCTTATTGATTCTCTCACTGATGCCAATGCACCTATGCTTAGAACTGCCCTTGAAACAATTCCGGGAGTAAAAAAAAGTCCTTATTTCCCCTGTAAAAGGTCTGATCGAAATACAGGCAAAATCTGATATAACAGATTCTGTGAAACTTGCATGCGATGTAGCAGGACTTAAGCTGCGGACTCAGGTCAGATAGATAAAATCCTGTAAGTATCATTTAATAATATTCTAAATCAAGCTTAATTTTTATCCTTACAAAAGGCCTGCAGCACCCGGATAATTTACTTCCTTACCCTTGTAACTTTCCCGCTGTTAAGTTTTAGAAGATTATCTGTTGAAATCCGTATCAGAGATTTCTCTGAACCTCCGCCTGTATATACAGTCTCTTTTTCCATAACTTTTGGATCTACCAGAAATACAGCATTATAACCGAATGAGGGAGTACCTCCGCACGGAAATCCTGTATAAATTAATATTTCCTCAGGTTCTGCAGTTCTCGGCTTATCAATATTAAGAGCTTTAGCAACACGGGAAGTACTTGCACGGTCCTCCCCCTTTACTACTGCAACAATAATCTTACCTTCAGAATCAATCATACATATATTTTTAACCAATTCATCTGAACTGCAGCCGGCTGCAGCTGCAGCATCAGATACTGAATGACAGGATTGAGTAAATGAAAGATGTTCTGCATCACTTTCTTCCTGCTCAAGAAATTGTTTTAATTTGTTTTCATATTTATCCATTTTCACTGCCTCTTAAGTTTTTAGATTTTACCAGGAGATTCCAGAGATTGACCGCATAGTAAACCGGCATGTGATCTTCCACTCTCGGCCGAAATTCATCATGGATTTCCTCAAGAAATGTTGTCCAGTCACGAAAACTCTGCTTTACATGATCATTAATCTGTATCAGATTTTTTTCAAGAGATTTTGCATCTTTTGGAAAACTTTTCCATGATTCTGCAATAGCTTTTTCCCTGCTTTCATCTTCTGTTTCTATAATTTTTCTATTTTTTAATCCGCTCCAGTTATCCAGCTGCGGTTTCTCACTTAGAATCTCCCCTTTTCGGTTTATATAAATAAGAGTACCTGTCTCCTTAAATGGAAATTAAGACTTGGTATTTCAGGAGGAACAAGAGGAACAGGATCCCGGGCATATTCAATCCTGAAAACAGGACGATCATTAATCAGGGATATAAAATCAGGATCACCTACTTTCGGAGCACCGAAAATATACATCCCTTTTGCACGGTTTATCCTGGCAAAACATAAAGCTGCAAGAGCTCCGCCGAGGCTGTGTCCGCAGACCCACATAGGCCGTTCAGGTTTTTCATCCAGCAGGTTTTCAAGATAATCTTTAAGTCCTGAATTAAAACCGGGATTTTCCTTCCTGTACAGATCTCCTTTTTCCTCCCAGACTTCCTCAAGAGCATTTAAAAAACCTTTATGAACTTTCCCGCCTTCTGTGAAAGGAACCGGAAATGTATTAAGATCAGTTCCGATTTCATGGAATACAGAAAGACTGTTTATTTCAGTCCCCCGGAATGCAGCAATTACCGATTTTTCTGATGATGCAACCATGCATTCAGTCCCTTCACCGTTAAAAAAATTTAAAATCAGGATATCCTGCCAGCTTAAAAGCCATTCGTGCAAATCCCGGATGACAGTAGGCAAGAAAAGATGCTTCAGACAGCCACCACGAATTTACAGCTGAATATTTTTCAGAAAACTGTTCAAACGGAAATTTTTCACAGTTTTCAAAATATATATAATCCATGCTGGGAGCAAGAGTATTATCAATACTCGGATTCGGAATTGGCTTTATTTTTATTTTTTCAGCTGCTTTTTTCATTATTCAAAATCCTTATAACTGGACCTGTATATTATTTTATCATGTAAAAGATCATAATAAATATAAAAGGCTATGAATTATATTTCAAGCATATGCATTATAATGAGCTTTAATACATGTTCTTTCAAAATAAAAAAGGAGTACCTCAATTAAGAAGCACTCCCATTACTACTGTGTAAAAGTCAGGACTTTTCAGACCGCGTACTAGCCGCGCACATGACAGGATATAAAATGACCCGGCTTAATTTGCGACATTTCCGGATATTCCCTTTCGCATATATCCTGCTTATATGGGCATCTTGGATGGAAATAACAGCCTTTGGGAGGGTTTATAGGAGAAGGAACATCTCCAAGGAGAATTCGTTCTTTTCTCTTATGAGAAGGATCAATTCCCGGGGAGGCTTTATAAAGAGCTTCAGTATACGGATGGCAGTGATTACCCACCAGAGCCTTTTTATCCGCCATCTCTACAATCTTACCCAGATACATTACAATAATTCTGTCTGAAATAAACTCAACAACAGAAAGGTCATGGGCAATAAAAAGATATGTAAGAGAATATTTATTTTGTAAATTCTTTTAAAAGATTAAGTGTCTGTGCCTGAATTGAAACATCAAGAGCAGATACAGCCTCATCACAGACAATAAGCTCAGGATTAAGAGCAAGCGCTCTTGCAATTCCTATCCTCTGTCTCTGACCTCCGGAAAACTGATGAGGATAACGGTTTTTAAAATTTTTATTAAGCCCTACCTCATCCATAAGTTCATCTACACGGTCCCTTATTTCTGCTGCTGTACCTCTTTTATGTACTGTAAGAGGCTGTGAAATAAGGGAATCAACTCTTTTCTGGGATTAAGAGATGAAAAAGGATCCTGGAAAATCATCTGCATTTTCTGTCTTTCGTTTTTCATTTCTGTATGATCAAGAGAAAACAAATCCCTTCCGTTAAACTTTACTGACCCTGATGTAATATCATTAAGTCTGAGTATTGTTCTTCCGAGAGTAGACTTTCCGCAGCCTGATTCACCTACAATTCCAAGTGTTTCAGAATTCTTAACAGAAAAGGAAACTCCGTCAACAGCTTTAAGAATCTGTTTTTCCTCTTTGATTGTTCCAGATTTTATCTCAAAATATTTCTTTAAATTATCAACTTCTAATAACATTAGTATCTCCGGAAATATTTAATAAAACTGCTCCAGCTTGGAACAGCAGATTCTGCATCTAAATCAGCAGAACAGTAATGGGCAGTAATAACTGCAACATATATTTTTACACCATTTTAGAAATGATGATGTTTTTCCGCTTATGGAAAAAAGTATTTTACTACTACAATAAAAACCATTGCAGGAAGCAGATTTGCTACCTTAATTTTCTTTATATCAAGAAGATTAATCCCGAGACCAAGAAGCAGCAGTCCCCCTACAGCAGTAAGTTCTGTAATTACCGCATCTGTAAAACAGTCTGAAGCGAAGATGCAGCAAGGGTGAGAGCACCCTGAACGATAAGAAGCGGAATAATTGAAAAATAACTCCGGCACCAAGAGCGGCAGCGAAGGAAATGGATACAAAGCCGTCAAGCATTGATTTAATAAGCAGGAGATTAGGAGGGTTCCCAAGACCTTCTTCAAAACATCCCAGTATAGTCATTGGCCCGACACAGAACAAAAGGAAAGGGGTTACAATACCTTCAGAGAACCGGGTATTATCCGATTTTATAAGTTTTTTAAGTGACTCACCTGATTTTTCAAGTTTTGACTCGATATGAATAAGCTCCCCTGTTAATGCACCGAGCAGAAGGCAAAGTCCAACTATTAGGAAATTCCCCGCTTTTAAAGCAGAGGCCATACCAACAGCAAGTGTAAAAATACCTGCAGCCTGGAAAATTATTTTCATAAATCTTTCAGGCAGCTTTGAATGAATCATCAATCCGACAAGGCCTCCGGCAGCAACTGCTGCTGCATTAATCAGTGTTCCAACCATTATTATCTCCGGAAATTAACTGTAAAATACAGTCTTTTTCAAAATTATTTATTTACAATATTTAAAATCATAAACATCATTTACAGTTTATGATTTTCCGCTTATAACATTCTCAGTCTTAATTATTCATTAAAAGGAAAGTGACATCTTGCTGTATGTCCGCCTCCGAAATCCTTCATTTCAGGAATACTGCTTTCACATATATCCTGTTTTCTTTCACATCTGTTACAGAATGGACATCCTTCTCCAAGCTCAAAAAGTCCCGGTACTGATCCCGGAATTGCTTCTAGTTTATCTGCATCCTTGTATTTACTGTTAGCAGGAATAGAGTTAAGAAGCCCTACAGTATAAGGATGATGAGGATTACTGAATAATTCATTAACAGATGCTTCCTCCACCATAATCCCGGCATACATAACAGCAACCCGGTCTGCCATCTCTGCAACAACACCCATATCATGTGTTATAAGCAGAATTGACATTCCAAGCTTTTCCTGAAGATTATTCATTAGATCAAGAATCTGAGCCTGAATTGTTACATCAAGTGCTGTTGTCGGCTCATCTGCTATAAGCAGTTCCGGATTTGGAGATGCAAGAGACATAGCAATCATAACCCTCTGTCTCATACCTCCTGAGAGCTGGTGAGGATAATCATTTACCCTTTTCTCAGGAGCAGGAATACCGACAAGCTTAAGTATTTCAACTGATTTTATCAGTGCTTCTTTTTTTCCGAGCTTATGATGATTTATATATACTTCAGCTATCTGCTCACCTATTTTAAAACAGGGTTGAGTGAAGTCATAGGTTCCTGGAATATCATTGAAATGCTGTTCCCTCTTATCCCCTGCATTTCCTTTTCAGAAAGCTTTAAAAGATCTTTTCCTTTAAAAAGTATTTCACCGGATACAATCTTTCCCGGAGGTACCGGTATAAGCTGCATAACTGAAAGCGAAGTAACAGATTTTCCGCAGCCTGACTCTCCTACAAGGGCAAGAGTTTTTCCCTTTTCCACAGTTACAGATAAATCTCTTACAGCCTTGGCTGTTCCTTTATCTGTAAAGAAGTATGTATTTAAATTTTTTTATTTCAAGCAGTTTTTCCACAATTCTACACCTTATTCTCAGGCGGGTTTTAATTTTTCCACAGCATGCTGTGTTATTTTTATTTCACAGGATTGATTAAACCCGCCATACAATCCATACCTTAATGACAACAACCTCATTGCCTGCAATGAGGTTGTTGGTTATGACTTTAATCTTGGATCAAGAGCATCACGGAGACCGTCTCCAAGAAGATTGAAACCCAGAACAGAAAGAAGTATTGCAACACCGGGATATGTAACAACCCACCATGCAGTTGCTACATATTCTCTTGCAGATGATACCATCAGCCCCACTCAGGTGTAGGAGGAAGAGCCCCCAGGCCGAGAAACGAAAGCGCTGCTGAAAAAATAATAGCATTTGCATATCCCAAAGTTGTCTGAACAATTAACGGCCCCAGGCAGTTAGGGAGAATAGACTTGAAAATCAGTTCCATATCAGATGTGCCGAGCGCTCTTTCTGCAGTTACATAATCTGCTTCTTTTTCGGCAAGTACAGATGACCTGATAATTCGCGCATACTGCGGTATTCCTATAATACCGATAGCTATCATTGCATTCGGAAGGCTTGGCCCTAATGCCGCAACAATTACAATCGCAAGAAGAATATAGGGAAAAGCAAGCAGTATATCCATCGATCTCATAACAAGATGATCAAGCCATCCACCGTAATAACCGGAGAAGAGGCCGAACATAAGGCCGAAAAGAGAGAAATACCTACAGAGATCGTTCCTATTAAAAGAGATATTCTGGCTCCGTACATTATTCTGGAAAGAATATCCCGTCCGAAATCATCAGAACCCAGAAGATAACCGTTAGTTCCCGGAGGAGAAAGACGCTTATCAATATCCTGTAAAAGAGGATCAAAAGGAGCAATAAGAGGCGCGGAAAAAGCAAGAAGAATAAAGAACAGGATTATTCCAAGCCCGATCATTGCTGATTTATTTTTCTTAAGCTGCAGCCAGTTTTCATACCAGATAGAATTTTTAGTAATCATTTATAATCAACCTCAGTTACAGTTTTATTTTTGGATTAACAACAGCATATAAAATATCCACAACAAGATTTATAAGAACAAATGTCGAGGAGATTATTAAAACACCGCCCTGTACTGCCGGATAATCTCTGGCCTGAAGCGCCTGATAAATCCACCGGCCTATTCCCGGAAGAGCAAAAATAGTCTCAGTAAGGAGGGCTCCTGCCAGAAGTGTACCGAACTGAAGACCTACTACAGTTATTACCGGAAGCAGCGCATTTTTTAGAGCATGCTTGAAAATAACCTTATTCTCACTTATTCCTTTTGCTCTTGCAGTTCTTATATAATCCTGCCGCAGTACTTCAAGCATTGAACTTCTTGTAACCCTTGCAATAATTGCCAGAGGAATTGTTCCAAGCGCAACTGCCGGAAGAATTAGATGTTTTACAGCTGATAAAATATATTTCGGATCACCGGTTTTAAAAAGATAAATAAAACCGTCTAATATAAAAAAGTTTGTAATCGGCTGAAAGAAATACCTGATATTGATTCTTCCCCCTGTGGGAAACCAGCCCAGGCCGATAGAAAAAATCATAATAAGAACAAGAGCGAGCCAGAAAACCGGCATGGAGACACCGACAAGCGCCCCCGCCATAGTCGCATAATCTATAGCAGAATACTGCTTCGTGGCAGATATTACCCCTGCAAGTATTCCGAAAAAGTTGATAAAATAATAGCGACAATTGACAGTTCAAGTGTACACGGATACCGCGCTTTTATTTCATCAATTACTTTCTGTCCTGTTTTAATTGATTTTCCAAAATCAAGTCTTACTATTCTTTTCAGGTAAATCCAGTATTGGACATGAACCGGTTTATCAAGACCAAGTTCAACTCTCACCTTTTCAACAGCTTCCTGTGAGACTCTTTCCCCAAGCATCATTCTCGCCGGATCACCGGGAGCAAAAATCATCATGAAAAAGACGATTGTTACCACACCGAAGATTGTGGGAATAAGCATTACCAGCCGTTTTGCAATGTATTTAAGCATTAAACATTTTCCTGCTTTATATAATTTTATTTACCGGCTTTTTTAAACCGGATATGATTATACCGGTATAATATCAAAACTTTTACAAATTCTGATTCGCGGTGTATATCCTGATATTCTGCAGCTGTAATCCAGACTGCCTTTTTTAAATGACTTTTAAAAAAAATTATCTGAGAAAGCATCATTACTTCATATAAAACTTATTTGAAAACTTAGAGCTTTAAAAAAAATTTTATAAAAACCAATGAAACTATTATATTACTAATCTGTTTTTCAGAACTTTCAATTTTGATCAATCCGGGATTTGTTTTAACCGGCGTATGATTATACATAAAAGAGGGAGTTCTATAAAGAGCTCCCTCTTTTTTTTAATTATAAAAGGTTAATTATTATTTCTTTAACCATACTTTGTGGAATACTCTTTTACTTGTCGGGTAAAGAACAAAATCCATTACTTCATTTTTCATAGGAGCAACTACGATTGAATGCGCAATTGGAGCCCATGGAGCTTCTTCATGGAAAATTTCCTGTCCCTTTTTATAGAGCTCAACTCTCTTGTTAAAATCAGTAGCTTTCTTAGCTTCTTCTACAAGAGCATTGTATTCTTTCATTTTCCAGAATGCATTGTTCATAGCAGGTTTTTCTGCAGCAGCTATTGAAAGAAGCATGTGCATGAAGTTGTCAGGGTCACCGTTATCACCTGTCCATCCAAGGAAACACATATCATGTTCGCCGTTGTCAGTCTTGTCGAGGTATGTACCCCATTCATAAGTTACAAGTTCTGTTTCCACGCCGATTTCCTTGAACTGAGCCTGCATGATTTCTGCAGCTTTTGCAGCATTTACCATGTAGGGACGGGACACAGGCATGTACCAGAATGTTGTCTTGAAACCGTCAGGATATCCAGCTTCTGCAAGAAGTTTTTTTGCTTTTGCAGGATCATAAGGATATGCTTCGATATCATCATTATATGACCACATTGTAGGAGGAATAGGATTCTTTGCAGGAGCTCCGAATTCGCCGTAAACACCCTTTATAACATCATCTCTGTTGATTGCATAGTTAAGAGCCTGTCTTACAAGTTTATTGTCAAAAGGTTTTTTATCATTGTTGAAAGAAAGATATCCAACATTAAGACCTTCCTGAGTTATAAGTTTAAGATCTTTTATTTTCTTTTCATTTCAGCTATATCATCAGGACTTGGATAGTCGATTAAGTCAACTTCGCCTGCTTTAAGAGCAAGGTATCTTGCTGTTGCATCAGGGATAGCTCTGAAAATAACTCTGTCAAGATATGCTTTTTCGCCCCAGTATTCTTCGAATCTGTCAATTGTAATTGAATCATCTTTAAGCCACTGAACGAATTTAAAAGGTCCTGTTCCTACTGGATTCTGAGGAAATGCTTCACCGTATTTTTCAACAGCTTCTGGAGAAACAATAGCTGCGAAGTTCATAGCAAGGTTTGCTATAAAAGGTGCTTCTGGTCTCTGTAGAATAAATTTAACAGTATTGTCATCTACAGCAATAACATCCTGAACAATATTATTCATATCCATAGCACTCCAGTATTTCCATGGACCCATCTTATAGTAAGGATGATCTTCTTTAAGCTGTCTTTCAAGTGAGAAAACAACATCAGAAGCAGTAAAATCTGTACCGTCATGAAATTTAACGCCTTTTCTAAGGTTAAATACATATTCAAGACCGTCAGCTGAAATTTCCCAGCTTTCAGCAAGTCCGGGCTCAATTTCAGTTGTTCCTGCTTTAAACTGTACAAGAGTTTCATAAACATTATCGCAAATCATGTATGATTCACCATCTGTTTCTCTTGCAGGATCAAGGCCTGTTGAATCCCCTGATCTTCCGAAAACTAAAACTCCCCCTGTTTTGTCTCCGCCTGCTTTTTCTGTTGTTTCTGCTTCTTTGCTGCAGCTGAATGTTAAAAGCACAGCTGAAAGAAGAATCATCACCATTAAAAATCTGGTAATCTTTTTCATAAACATCTCCATTTTTTAGATTTTTAAATTTTACAACGTTCTATTTTATTACTAATTATACAGGATGTCTATAAAGTTTTACTGATTTCCTGTACTGACAATCTGCAGAAGTGTCATATCATAATAAAAATAGCAGCTGTCCGGTTTTGTTCTCCTGATTAGAGAATTCTGCATAAAAGAAGAAGGGAAAGACAGAAGCTCCAGAGATCCAAAGAAACATGAGGTTCCGGATATTTCAAGGGAATATAATATTATAAATTATCATAAAGCATGGATATACAGCTGTCCAGTTCCGCTACTTCATTTTCAGATCACTGGGAGAAACTTCAGGATGATGATATTGAGTCCTTTTTGTTATTCTGCCTTTAAAATCTATTGCTTTCTCAGGACACCAGTTAAAACATCCCATACAGATAACGCAGTTCCCATGAAAAACCGGCCGGTTATTTTCAACTGTAATATTTGAAACAGAACAGATATCACGGCAGATACCGCATCCAGTACATTTTTCGGAAACTGTGAATTTTTTATCAAAACCTTTTATACTGCATGGAAAATGACGATCCGATAATATAAGTGAAAAAATATCCAAAGATATTCTTCCCTATATTAAATTCCCGTGCTTTTTCAATAATTTTATCTGATATTTCATCAACTTTTTTTATGCTTTTTTCAATAAACTCAGCAATATGCGCCTTTCCCTTTTGCAGCCGGAGTATCAAATAAATATATACAGTTATCAGGCATTGCAACAGCATCATAAAACGACAGGGAAACCCCTTTACGGGAAAGTAATTTTTGAGAACAAGAGCAGCTTTTGCTGCAGATCCGCCCATTGTTATTACAGAAAAGCAGTATTCTGTATTTTTAAAATCTGCAGCTTCAATAAAATTCTTTACAGGCGTAGGAAGTGTCCACCCGTAAACAGGAAAAACAAAACCGATTTCACTCTCTTCAATGACAGGTGATGATGCAATAAGTGAATCAGTAATTTTAATAAGTTCATATTTACCGGCAGATTTTTCTGCTATTTGATGAGCAGCCTTATAAGAATTACCAGTTGCAGAAAACCAGAATAATTTACCCATAATACACCTCTTTGTATTTATGACCGGAGTAATTATCATTCAAAAATTATTTTCAACAGTTTATTACAGTATTCAGGAAAACATTAGAAGAAGCAGTATAAATTGTTTAAATAAACCGTATTCCGGCCAGTTACACAATAACTATAACACGGTTAAAAAAGTAATATTCTGTATTTTTTAAAAATTCATTTATTCTATAACAGCGCTATATCCAAAACCTTCAAACGGTTGAATTGATATTTTATTTCCGCTTTTAACAACTTTAACAGTATTTTTCATTCCGTCATTAAAACAAAACCGCCTGGTATTTTAATAAAGCGGTAAACTCCTGATTTCTCAAAAATTCCTTTATATTCAATAATAATTTCATTGCCGGCATTAATTACAGCAAATTCCTTATTTAAGGAAATCTGATTTGCGCTGTTCTGTGTAAAAACAGAATCTTTCCAGAAACCTGGAAATTCGACAGTATCTTCAGATCCGTCTCTGACCTTTGCCTTTCCCAGAAATCCGAAAATCCCTTTAGGATTGCATTGTATTTCACTGTCTGAAAGAAGAATCTGAACATCTGTTTTAAACAGACCTTCTTCTATTTTTATTTCTCCATCAGAAAACTCTGCTGTTGTTTTATTACCGAGGATTCCTTTTACTTCCCTTTTAAAACTGTCTGCTGTTTTCGAATATATAGTAGAGGGTCCGAGCAGTTCTCTGCTTTTCTGTGTAATAGTGAATTTTTCTTCATTTATATTATAGAACTCGACAAGATCAACACACAAATTTCTGTTGTAGTCATAAAAAGCCCGTTTCCAAAGCGTACACCCAGATAATGGTAGGGAACCAGATTCTCCGGATTATTGTTATCTGTATTTTTATCCGTCTCTTTGCCTGAAGTGTTTTCCTCTTTTACACTTCGAACAAGATCCACTCTGAACTGATAAATATCCACACCCTTTTCAAGCTTTAAATCTTCCACCGGGATTTTATCTTCTTCACTGACAGTTCCGCTTTCAATTGTAATACAGCCTGAAACTATTACAGCAGAAACAAATAATAAAACTATAAACTTCTTCATAAACAGCCCCCTGATATCCTTAAATATAATTATATTACTCTTTATCCATATTTGCGAACAACTATGGATAAAGGAGGGGTAAACTGTATAATTAATTATTTCATTTTAATTCTTTTCTATTATGTCTCTCCAGGATACGCCTGCTTCAAGCATTTCACAGACGCTGTTCATCAATTTCATATTTGCATCAACACCATATCCAATGTAAACAACATTTTTTCCGGGATCTGTTTTTTCACCTACAGAAAGAAGGGTAATTCCATCAATATTTCTTATCATATTATCATTTCCCCCCTCAAAAATTTCATTTCCTGCAAATACAATGTTTTCCGCACTTATCCCTTCAGTTGAAATAATATTTCTGGTTGCCTTTTCTTTACTGTTTCCTTTAAGAACAAATTTTATTCCGCGTGCTCCCGGAAAAGGGATAATTATTTTCTTTCACCAATATCGGAAAGCCAGTTAAGCTCTTCCAGTTTCTTCTCAGCAAAGGATATAATTTCTTTTCTGACTTCTGCCGCCTTTTCAGTTTTATAAGGCTCTGCTGATATATCGCCAAGCATCATCCAGCTTACAGATCCCCCTCTGAAATATGTTTCAGACATATCAGTGTCATAACCATGTTTTTTAAGAATTAATTTCATTTCCTCAAGAATTGTAGTATCTGATGAAATATTATTCTCTTCCAGAATCCTGCACCCTTCAGCAATTCTTTTCCAGCTTCAGCAGAGGGATCATCATAATTTGAAAACTGAGTTTTAAAACATTTAGGTACTGTTCTTTACCCAATACTGCAATGCCCTGAGAATCGGAAAAAACAGACCTGAAATTTAAATCTTTCAACCCCAGTTTTTTTTGAATCATCAAAAAAATATTTCTGACTGCCGTCCCCGCCGTAGTAT
>LQAH01000170.1_pt1 | contig 18988 bp, 28 predicted proteins | sample 1535791 | NCBI WGS metagenome assembly LQAH01 (sample SAMN04331585, study PRJNA305678) | bioreactor metagenome | isolation source: bioreactor_4 inoculated with Wadden Sea sediment 2nd replicate of a... | place: Germany:Bremen
TGCTTTTAGGAATAATTTTGGCTCGCTATATCGCCGTTTCTATTACTAAACCCATTGCAATCTTAAAAGAAAAAATTGAAATGGCTTCAGAAGGTAATTTTAAGATTAAAGTTCCAGAACATATGCTTCAACGTGTTGATGAATTTGGTGTTTTAAGTCGAAGCTTTGATACTATGACAGCTAAAATAAGAGCTATCATATGTGATATAAAGAGGATGGCTTCCGATACTAAGTCTAACTCTGAGGCCGTATTAGAACTCGCAGAGCAAATGGGTCATGCCAGTGAAGAAGTCGCTAGGTCCATTAATGAAATTGCCATTGGAGCTACGGACCAAGCTAGTGAAACTGGAAATGGTTTAAATTTAACCAATAACCTTGCTCACAAAATTGAGGATATCAACCAAAAACTTGAAGCCTCCATCGAAAAAGCAACTGATATGCGAAGTAAGAATCAAAATGGCTTACGGGCTATGGATAACTTCACACCCTCTTTAATAAGAATACACTCATTATTGAGAATACGGCTCATAGTGTTACTGAACTCTCTCAAAAATCGGATCTCATTAGTAGCATTATTTCAACTATACAGAGTATTACTGAACAAACTAATTTACTTGCATTAAATGCCGCCATAGAAGCTGCAAGAGCTGGAGAACATGGTAAGGGTTTCGCAGTTGTCGCAGATGAAGTTAGGAAATTAGCCAGTCAGTCTCATGACGCAACCAATGAGATTCAAAGTAAGATTGAGGAAATAACCGAGTTAATTATAAACACCACAAAAACCACGGATCAGGCTGAAAGCATCAGCGAAGAAGCCTCTTTTACTCTCAAAGAAACTAAAATCCTACTCAGCGATATTGGTCATACTACAGATGAAGTGGGCACGCAAATTGAAGGTTTAAGCACAGATATTGAATTTGTAGACCAAATTAAAAACCAGGTTCTAAATTCCATTGAATCTATTTCATCAGTATCTGAAGAGTCCGCTGCTTCAACTGAAGAGATCAGTGCCACAATGGAAGAAATATCGGCGTCACTTCAGAATATAGTCACCTCTGTTAAGTCTTTGAACGACTATGTAGGAGAATTAGCGACTTCAGTTGAAGTCTTCAAAGTCTGATTCAAATCATTTCTGTATTATAAAAAGCCACTCAGAAAATCTGAGTGGCTTAACTATATTTACTACTGGTTTTATTTGAAGTGTTTCTCTAAATATTTACTTGCTTCTGCAGGAGCATCCCATGCTTCTAGTTTAGATTTTGAACTGCTCAATATTATGTTTAGCTTTTTTACTTGCTAATAATTTATCTATGGCCGTTAAAACCGCTTCCGCGGTAAGTCTTTTTTTCTTAATTCGTTTCGCAAATCCCAGTCTTACACAACACTCAACATTTGCTTCTTGTTCAGGTTTAAGCCCTACACCAACAAAAGGAGTGCCTGATAAACATGCGTTTAACACAGTCCCAATACCTCCATGAATAACGCAAACATCAGCCATTGGATTGACCTTATGAGCAGGAACAAACCCTGTCACAGTAACATTTGAAGGAACATTAAGCATATGCTTTTCAACCATATCTTTAATAGGTGCTATGACATTATAGCTTTGCTCTCCAAAAGCATAAAGTAAATCTTGAATGAGTCTTGGATCACCTGTACTTCCCATGGCAAAGTAAATGAGTTTTTCGTTAACCTCTTTTAGTTTTTTTACTTCTTCAGGTACTTCCCCTTCTAGTCTAGTCACTAGAGGACCTATAAAGGTACGATTCTCATGATGTTCAGGTATATTCGCAAACTCTGGAATATCTGCAAGTAAAGTATGATCAGATTCAAAAAGATCAAACCAATTCTTAAATTCTGCTATCTCATACTTACGGGCAAGTTCATTAAAAGGCTTTATATCACTCTTATTTTTGAGTGTATCGTGGTTGTACTTATTATTTAAATAGGATTCTCCACATATTCTACAAAAAAGACCATCTTTTGCATCAGGCCATGTGCCCATACCTTGTTCAAAGTATTCAGATGTCCATGTACTTTCTATGACTTGTACAATAGGTACTTTTGCTATTCTGGTTGATAATATGGTTCCCAAACTCCAACCCGTTATAACTGCAGCTGGCTTATGTTGTTCGTATATTGCAAGTTCTGATTGAATGCGTTCCTCAAGTTCTTCAGTTGTAAAATAATCGCTTTTCTTTTGCCCACGATTAACAGCATATAAATGCTCAATCTTTTGATCTGTTAAACGAGGTGTACCTTTAATCAATTCGAAGTTTTCTTTTTCAATTAAATATTCGAACTTACCGCCATAACTCAGGAACAATACATTAAAATGCTTCCTTGATTCCTTAGCTATTTCTATCATATGTGTGGTTTCTGCCAAGTTATACCCAGCCGCCGCAAAAATAAGAGTAACCATTGTTTTCCCCCAAATTTCCGATTTGTTTTATTTTCGAATGAATGATTTCGGTAAATAGTCCATGAAACATGTTTGATCACCTAATAAGTAGACTTCAAACAAACTTCATGAAGTATTTGACCCACTAACATCATACGCCTAAAATTCGAACATTTCAAGAATTTGAACGTTAAATGTATGTATCTGTGAACTTTACATAGTTTTTTATGAATTCACAAGGACAAATTTATGCTATTTTCACAAGAAAAACCTTCCTTTTGTAGATGACAAAAGGAAGGTTTTTTGATTCTATTTAATTCTTAAGTTCGTATAAACTGGTTCACATAATTCGTTCATATCTTCCCAGTTATCAAATACACTTACTATTACTGTGTGTTTCCCCTTCTTCATTCCACTCAAGTTAAATCCAAAGCCACTATCTTTAGTTTCATCTGCTCTAAATAATACACCAGATTCATACATAAAGAGTTTTACTTTATTATTACCTTTAAGAAGTTCTACTAATACAATACCTTCTTGATCAATATCACCTAGGTTATCAATGTCTACGTCTACGATAATCGATTTATTTCTTTTAATCGTATCTATTTCTTTTACCATTCATGTTATAAATAACAACTTCTGAAAATTTCAATTTCAGCTTGAGGTACTTCGATTACAGATACGTCATCTAATGATCTTAGGTTTAATCGATATACGCCTTCATAATCTGAAACGATACCCATTACATTAATTTCGTCACCTATTTCATAAATTTGAGAAAGATCCTCGTAGCCTTGACCTGATCGACTATCTAGTTTTGCTTCAAGTGTGACTCCATTAACATCAAGATCAAGGTAGGCATTATCATATTGATCAAATGCCATTTCGACAATATAGGCACTTTCTAGTTTTACAAGTTCTGCTTCTGTTGTTTCTCCAACAAGTGTCTCATCAATAACTTGTGGTTCTAGTTCATACGTTACATCATCGACTAATTCAATGCTTGTCATATTAATTTGGAACTGACCTTTGTATTCTGAAGTTGTTCCAATAACTTTGATCTTAGATCCCTTTTGAATAGATTCATCTAATGCTTTAGTATAAATCATTGCGCCAGCTGTTTCATCTTCAAAATAGATGGACATGTTGCCAAAGGCTCCAGGTGTATTAGTTACAATACCTGTCACTGTCACTTCGCTGCCAAGTTCAAGTCCGCGAGCTTCTTCTAAAGTCTGATCTTCTACTATAGTACCTTTAACAAAGTCTGCTACTGATCGTGCATTTAATCGGTATGCCCCTTTGTAATCAGAAACAATACCTGTCACTGTAATGATGTCTTCTACAGCAATTTCAGCGCTTAATTTCGTAAAATCATCACCTGATCTTGAATCAAGCTTTACATTTACAGTTGTACCTTCATGTTCTACGTCTAAAAGGGCATTTCCATAGTTGTCGGCTGTTAAACTCTTTACTACTACACCACTTAATTGAACAAGTTCTGCCTCTGTAGCTTCGCCTATTTCTGTAGCAGTAACAACTTGTGGTGTTACTTCATGTGTATCCACATCTATAAGTTCAATACTCGTCATGCCAATTTGGAACTGACCATTGTACTCTGATGTTGTTCCAATAACTTTTATTTTAGAACCTAATTGAATGGATTCATCCAATGTCTTCGTATAAATCATTGCGCCAGCAGTCTCGTCTTCGAAGTAGATCGATTTGTTACCGAATGCTCCTGGTACGTTTGTTACAATACCTTGCACTGTTACTTCACTACCTACTTCTAAAGCTCTTGCTTCAGCTAAGGTTTGATCTTCTTCTATAACACTGCCATCAAAAGCCATTTGAATAAGGAGTGGATCATGGTCCGAACAGCGTCCATCTGCTTCAACAAATTCTGAGTTAATATTGACTGGATCACATACTGTTGATGCCACTAAGTGGTTTGAAATAAGAACATTATCAAGCACTTGCGCATTACCACTGTAATTGTATGTGAATTGTTGTTTCTTTGGAATTTCCTCCATTAGGTTTGTTAATTACATTTTCTGATCCTTGACCTTCAAGAATATGCAATGTTTCAGAGAATTGATAATCGTTCATATCTCCTAATACAACGACATTTGCTTCTGCATTAGATGCAAAGATCGTATCTACAAAATCATTTATAACTTGTGCTTGTTTATGACGATTAGGCTCACTGCCTTTTACAGGCGGTTGGTTCTCACCAAGTCTGGTTCGTCTCCACGTTTAGATGAAAAATGATTATTAATAACAATAATTTGCTCGCCCTTAAACTCAAACTCTGCAGCTAAAGATTTACGTGTACTATCAAATGCACTGTTTAATGGATCTATACGTCCTGGGTTTTTCGATAAATGACCATCTACGATAGAAACAGCTTCGTCTGAACCACCCCTGTTTGGATTGACTAGACTTACGCGGTCTTCTCTGTAGATATAACCTACACGAATGTTTCCGCCTGGTTGCCCACCTTCTGTGTCTTCTATTGGTGCAATGTCAGTAAACTTATACGTTACTTCATTACCTGTTAATCTTAGAGATTCTTTAGAGATTGAATCAATTAAGAATTGATACGACTGGTCAGCTTCAACAACACTACTATTTGTAGCACCATCGTTATCTTGAACTTCAACTAAAGCAATAATATCTGGTAGTCTTAAATTTGTTACGATTGATTCTGCTATTTTATCTGATTTTTCTTGCCCATCACTTGGGTCAAAGTTTTCGATGTTATATGCAGAAACTGTTAGCTTGTCTTCTTCTGGCATAATGCTTGTTATTTCTCTTTGAAGACCACTATCTTTTACAGATGGAAGTGTTTCTGTATTATAAATCTTATATTTACCGAATCCATAAGATACGATTCCTTTTATAGATGCTTCAAAAGAATCACCCGGTTTGGTGTAAAGGTTTTATCATAGAACTCTTTTGTACTTGAATTTGTAATCGGATTTAATACATCATCTAAAGTTAATAGTTCTGGATTTTGGTATGCATCCGATAATAAAATACTTCCATTCTCCGAAAGTTTGTGTGACGATGCTGATCCACCATCTGCAAGAACATATACTTCACCATAACGTTCGTCAGCCCCTACGATTGTAGGATCGTTAATTTGAATAAGCATACCTTCTAAAGACTCATAGAAATCAATACCGTCTTCTTCTGGGTCAAAATTGCTAAAAGAATCATTATCGATAATGTCATTTGGAATTGCAAGTCCGCCTTCACCAATTACAACTGCAGCTGGTATTGGTTGGTCGCTCGATAATGTTTCTACCCATGTAGCTACGATTTGAGTTTCTTTTAATGTACCATCCCAGCTATCATTCTTCTTCTCAGTAACAGTACCTTTAATACTAACTAGGTCTCCTACTTTCATCTTTGTGTAACTTGTACTTACGAAAATACCTTCTGATGTTTTGGGATCATTATCAATTGAAGCATCAGGTTCTTGCATAAAGAAACCTTTAACATATTTATCTGTCGATATTGCCGTTACAATACCTTGAATATTAGCAACTTCTTGTCCCGCTTTTGGTGATGTATGCGATAGACCTTGAATGTCGCGAATTCTCATAAGGTCACCAATTGTAAAGGCCGCAATTGCTATATCACTATCACTTAAGCCATCTTTAACTGCATAAGCTTTAACATAAAGTGATGTTTCATCAATTGTAATAGCAGATTCATATACTGCACTACTTGTAGTAGGATCTTGTGTTGACGCTTCATCTGCACCTGTTTCGAAATAAATAGTTGAACCTGCTGTATCGCTACTTAAAGTAATTGATGTACCGCTTTCAACTGTTCCACCCGAAATACTAAAGTTCGGTGCTAAAGTTTTGAACTGTCTTCTACAATATCGTCAGCACTTAATACTTTTACTTTATGAATGCTGTAGTTGTAATTAACAACACCTTGAATAGATTCTATTGTTTTACCTACTGTTAATGCTGCTACTTCACCCATAACAATACCTGTATTGTTATTAGCATCAGAAACTGTTACATTCCCTTTGTCATCTACTGCAGTAACAGTTACATCTGTTAATTTTACAAGCATGCCTTCTATATCGTTGCTAAGTTCAGCAGGTGTAATATTCTTTGCACTTGGTAGACCGTGCCCTGCATCGATTATTGTTACATCTGTTGGTGATGCGGGTTGGATTTGAGCATTGTCATAAAATGCAGCAATGGTTCCCTCAACACGGATCTTATCGCCTACTTCACCAGCAAAAGCTCCTGATTTATATTGACTAGCAATAATTCCTGCTGTTTCATCTTGAATATATACATCGTAATTTCCATCACGTGCTGTAATAACACCTTCTACAATTGTTTTTGTACCTACACTTTCACGTACATCAGCAATTGTATTAAGAACTGGAACTGAGTATGTAAATGAAATCACATCACTATCTTCCATTCCACTTTTAGAAGCCTTTGTCCAAATTGTAACTGCTTCATTAATCACTATTGGTGTTGAATATTCTACATAAGTTGTTGGTTCGGTATCATCTGTTGATAAAGCATACATTATGATCGCATCATCTGTACCACATTGAAGTGTTACTTCTGTACCAACTGCTACAACGCCTTCATTAACATTACTTATTACTGAAGCTACCTTTGTGTCTGACATTGGATAGAAAGACACGTGTACACCTGGTGTACCTTCTGTCTTTGAATCACTAATAGATGTACTCGTCCATTGTGAAGCTGTAAAAGTTGCTGTTGTAATTTGTACATCTGGATTTCTTACAAACATTTTGTCTGATGAAGAAAGAGCAGCACTTGCATCGTCAACAAGTTGTCCAGATGCATCATAAAGCTTTGCACCGTCTCCACCCTTACCATTAAAACTAGTCCACGCACCAGCTAATGTTTGATCTGCTTTTTCGTAACCTTCGATACCAACTACATAAGCATCTCCTGATGCCAATGTTCCAGTTAGATTAAAAGTACGAGCTACAGCGGTATTTTCAATGATTTCTAGTTTCCAACCATCTAAAACAATTGCTTCCTCTGTCGTATTGTAAATTTCTACAAAACGATCCTGCTGATAATTTGATTTAGGATCATTTAATTCTGAAATTAACAATTTCCCCATATCGCCCCCATCAGCGAATGAGAAACCTGGCATTACACCAATCACCATCATAAATTGCCATTAATAATTGCCCATTTCTTTTTTGTTGTCTCTCTCAAGTTCTTTCTCCTCCTTGTGTAACCTTGATCATTTATACAAATCAGTACAAAAATACTTGCATCTTTATACAGTTTGTATTAATAATTCTGGTTAATCATTTTCCCACAAAACCAAGTTAGATGGCGACATACACCAAATCCTTGGATTAATTAAATGAAACTCTGTTCATTTAAAAACAAAATAAAAAACACTTATGGTACCGGTTCCTTAAAGTTTCCAAAATAGATCCGTGCTCTTTGTGAGCATCTGGCTATCCATTTTCAATCCTTATTTACTTTAAGGTTTTATGTAGTTGCATGTAATTGAACAGCCACTTTATTCATTTCGTAAACAGCCCAGCAATGAAGAACACATTGCTGCGGTCGCTTTACGCGCCCAATACATATTTACATAATAGAATACCTCCGAGTATGAACACTCCGATTTTATTCTATTATGTAAATATGTGCTGTTTCTTGTTTTTTCACGAAAAGAAAGACCGTATTATACAATACGGTCTAGTGTGCGTCTTAAATCAATTTCTGATTTTTATACATTGCAAACATCATTTTGAACAACCAAAATGTTCAGACAAAAGTCTGGTGACCATTAATTAGTATAAAGACTGCTTTTCTTTTCAGTAGCAACTTGAAACAAGGGTTGTTTAAACAAATGTTTATTCTTTCTATATGTGTTTATCTATCATTATTGTATCATTATGGATTATATTAGACATTGTTGATTCGTACCAATATTCTGATAATTTATAAGATTGATTTTTGTTATGGTCTTATGAAAATGTTTTTCATATTTTAAGCTTCCGTAACAACCTATTCTAAATGTCAAGATTAATATAAGTTTCGCTCTGTACAAAGTAAAAAATCCTTATGAGTAAAATGAATCGTTTTTTTCATAATGCTCCTTTATAACTTTTCTATTTCCAGAATCTCTTTCAAATTTATATTAAGGAGTTTTTAATCGCTCTACTCGATGATATATATTTTCTATAAAATCATCATAATCTTCATTTCGATGCACCCCTGAATAAATACCACTATCTATAACACTCATTAATTCATCTATTTGTAAGAATCCATTTTCAGCTATCATATTATTTATAATATGCTTATTAGATTGATACCATGGATATGCGCTCCAACGTTCATAGCGCCTTAGTCCAAGTTCAAGAGCTATCTTCTCAGCGACTTTCGGATTATCAGACCGTTTATTTACGCCTAAGTATATGGGATCCATTTTCCCATAGGTATCTCCTTCTTGTTCTATGGGTAAAGGAAGGCACCTTAAATCGAGATTCACTCTTTGGGTTATCCATTTATATTGTTCTGCTGACATTACATATCCTAATAGTTTACCATTCAAAAATCAATTAGGTCACCTTGGTCACCATCTTTAAAACTTTCTTATCTTTTTATAGTGCTTTAAGGAGTCTTCAAAATCTGGATGCAAAAGACCAACAGGATTATTTTCATCATTAAACATTTGTATACTATTCGTGTACATAGCATGTTCCCAACCATACCCACCTAATCCATACAGATCTATATCTGTTGAAGCCACATGCTCAAGCATTTTGTACATATCTGTCCAATAAAGTTGATCCGTTGGTAGAGCCAATTCTAAATCTTCGAGCAATTGATTATTTATTGCAAGTATGTCGAAACTAACAGCAATCGGAAACCCATATGTTTTTTCTTTTACTTTTACCTGATCCCACAAGGTTGGCGGAAATGTCATATCCGATTCATTTAATACCTGTAGATCAAGTTCTTTTAATGCACCTTTAGAAACATATGTGTTTATGTCCTTAGGCAAAATCATATATATATCAGGAGCTTCGTTTTTTATGATTTTTTCTGCAATAACTTCAGAATATATCTCTCTATCTTCATAGTACTCAATCTTAAATGTATAATCTGGATAAGCTTGCTCTATTAGATCTATTTCCTTATTGTAAAAGCTCATCATCATATCAGATGTTTCATACATATGAGTTGGAGATCCGTTTAAGAATATAGCAATATCTATTTCTCTTGTTTTAGGTTCTGTAACAAAGAAGATACCTAATCCAGCAATTATTATTAAAATCATCAACATTAATCGTTTCATTCCGTCACCTTAAATACCTAAATCCTGTTTAGTAATTCCTTTTTGTACAGCAAAAATTGCAATCTGCGTTTTGTCTCTTTAGATTTAACTTACTTAAAATGCTACTGATATAGTTCCTAACTGTTCCCTGACTTAAATAAAGTATTTCTGTTATCTCTTTTACTGAAAAACCTTTTCCAATCAATTGCATTATTTTTAATTCTGTTGGACTTACATTTTTAAAATCCTCTTCATCCGCTCTCTGAACCATATCTCCTTGAGCATACTGAGAAAATCGATTAACAACTTTTGCTGCAACAGATGGTTCAAGCATTACGCCGCCTTTGTTTACTTCTTTTATGGTAAAAACCAGTTTCTCAACAGAAATACCTTTTAATATATAACCGTTAGCCCCATGTTTCATGGCATCATAAATGTACTCATCGTCTTCAAATGTTGTAAGTATAAGGATTTTAGTATCAGGGATAATATTTTTGATAATACGTGTACATTCTACACCATCAATTTCAGGCATACGAATATCCATTAAAATGAGATCCGGTTTATATTTTTTAGCTTTTTCTATGGTTTCTGCACCTGTTGTTGAAACGCATATAACATCTATTCCTGGTCTTTCATTCAACATAAACTCTAAACTTTGACGAATAATTTCTTGATCCTCAGCAATCATAACTTTAATCATTGATATCTCCCTTTACTGGAATGATAGCCCATAAATGAAATCCGTTCTGGTCACATGAAAACCGAACATGACCACTTAATGCCTCAACACGTTCACGTATTTGAGACAAACCAAATCCTTCGCGTATTTTTTTACTACAATCACTGTCATTTCTTACGCTCATAATAACTGTATTGTCTTTGATTACAATCTTAATATCGATGTCTTCAGTTTCAGAATGACGTACTGCATTGGTTATGGATTCCTGCGCAATCCGATAAATAACCTCTTCTTCATCTGAGTGCAAGGAAATAATATCGCCAGATATTTCAACCAGTACGTTTTATCAGTACATTCAGAAATATTATTACCAAGTTTATTTATGGCTTCAAATACATTGGAGTTTTCCAGTAGGTCAGGTCTTAAATCGTGCATAGACCTTCTTACATCCTGAAGCCCTGAACGCGCCAACTGTATAATTTTGCCCATTTGCTCATTGGATTGGTTTATATCAATTCGCGACCATTGCATACATGCTTCGAGACCAGTCGTTATCCCCGTTAAATAGTGGCCTAAAGTATCGTGAATATCTCTTGCAATACGGTTTCGTTCCTTGGTTTTTGCAACTTCTTCGGTTTTTAGAGCATACTCTTTGAGCTGAAGATTCATGACTTGGACCTCATGTAAAGATTTTCCGAGTCGTTGGTTTAATTCTTCAATATCTCTGTAATCATAAATTCGACTTTTAATGATAAAAAAGATCATGTTCCCAAATGCAAATGCATTAATCGACGTTATTAAGTTTCCCATATGGATCGCATAAGGTTGGTAATGAGTTGGTAAAAATAATATGTATTGCTTCACAGGATAAAAAACTGCAAATAAGGAAAGAAATCATAAATCTACTAAGATATAAATAATCAGAGTAACAACTAAAAAAGGATACTTTTTTTATCTTTTAGATACCTAATATGAATTGGCAAATACAATAAAATAAAAGCCCTTTATAAGCTGAATTAACAACAAACATAATGGTAACAACACAGATAATATCAATGCATGCCATTAAATAACGTACAGGATCATCCACTGTTGTTTTCTTGTCTCTTATAACATTATTAATAATAAATATGATGTACATACAGAAAAGAATACCAATTACCCATTTAGGCTCCACTGGCACGATTGTTACAGTCTCTAAAAATCGCCGTGCCTGATGGGTTTGCACAATTTCATTGTTTGCCATTACAATGATCATAGAAAAATAGACCAACATCAAAAAGTTGATAATGGTCATGGCATGTTTGCTAAGATTAATATTCCTTTCTGTAAACATACCTTCACTCCGTTCTCTTTCTTACTAATTTTTATTCTATATCTCATGAATATTATGTCAAATAAATAATGTTAGTAAAAGGAGATTAGTCCCATAGGTCAATTTTCTCTAATAAGAAATACAAGAGTCGTTTGGATTTTGATACAACTTGCGCTTCACATATCATCCCAACACGTATTTCTGCAGTTTCTCCTTTATGACTCTGTAGGAGTTCATTTTTAATATTTGCCTCAATAACATAATAATTCTCACCAGTACTTGTATCTATTATTGAGTCTGAACTAATTTTTACAATTTCTCCTTGAAGTTCCCCATACTCTCTAAAGGGTAAAGCATCGAAATGATACTTAATTCGATCGCCTACATTTATTCCCGATATTTCTTTCTCAGGCATGGAAATATCAATTTTATAAAGTGTTTTGTCAGCTGGTATCACTATAGCTAGTTCTGAACCCGCTGTTAGAAAATCGCCTGCTCGTATGGTTTGTTTTACATTAAGAGTACCTTCAATCTCTGACCTAACAACTGATTTTTCAATTTCCAACACAACTTTTTTTGAGCTTTTTCTTTTAATAGCACGTTGCTCTTTTTCTAAATTCTCTATATTCTGATTCACTTGATACATCTTCTCTGTTTCTAATGGTAAGAAGGTTTGCTCAAGATCATTTTTTTTGATAGCTGCTTGATTCAACCTCAGATTGTAATCGCATAATTTCAAGTTCTAATTTTTCATTTTCATTATTGAAATTAAGGAGTGTATCATTTTTAAATTGTTCATATGCAAGTTTCGCATTTTGCCATTCCATCTGACACTGACTTAATTCGTTTTTAGAAACAACACCAGCGATTTGTAATTTTTCATACTTTTGATATTGCTCTTCTGATTCTTTGAGGAGGATTCCTAGTTCATCTCTTTTTAATACATAGGACTTATATTTTATTTGAATTCTTTGACAGAATACCATCAGTAGAAGTATCTTTCTCAATGCCTGCTATTAACCTTAAGTTTTCTTGCAGTTGTTCCTTTGTCTCAAATAGTTGAGTTTCATTAAGATTTAATTGCTGAGAAGCATTACGGCATTCGTTCATAAAGTTTGAAAACGCATAATAATATTTTGTCTCCATTGGATTATCAGATTCAAACAAAATTTTTTTCGCTTTTTTAATGCTCTTTTATATACGTTTGTTCATTTAATATACTATTTTTGTATAAGTCGTAACTCATCTGTTAATAGTTCATAGGAAGCTTGTAAATCATCATGTTGAATAACATATAATATTTCTCCTTCTTTTACGAGTCGACCTTCCATAAGAGTCGTACTCTGCACGTGTCCAGCTCTTGATGTTTTTACAACACTTACCTGACTATTGGGCCGAACGATCCCTCTTCCTTTTGATACAATATCAATCTCTGAAAAATAAGACCATGTAAGAGCTATGGTAATGAGAGTCAGTATTATATAAATGAAGTATGTGATTACAGGGTAAGGTTTTGACTCCATGAGCTCTCTACTGTCAGAAATATCGTTCAAGTGAATACTAATTTCTCTCATTGGGCATGCTCCTCCCACTCAATAACAGAACTTTCTTCAGATATATTTAAGTTCTGACCTTTCCATAACTCATAATATGCCCCTTGCTTGTTTACCAGTTCTGTATGTGTGCCTTTTTCAACTATTTTCCCATGATCCATCACAAAAATTCGGTCACATTGTTTTATGGTACTTAAGCGATGTGCAATTATAAAAGTGGTTATACCTTGTGTTGCATCTGTCAGCGTTTGTTCTATTGTTTTTTCTGCAATGGTATCTAAATGACTGGTGGCTTCGTCAAGAATAAGGATATCTGGTTTTTTAACAAAGCCCTAGCAATGGATATCCTTTGCCTTTGACCACCAGACAAGTTGGCTCCGTTTTCCTCAAGCATTGTTTCGTACCTAACTGGCAACTGATTTATAAAGCCGTGTGCATTTGCCATTTTTGATGCTTCAATAATATCTTCTATATTATTACTTAGGTTACCCAGTCGAATATTTTCTTTAATTGACGTACTAAATAAAAAGGTTTCTTGTGGTACATATGCAATTTTATTTCTTAATATGTTTAAGTTAATATCATCAATATGGTTTCCGTCTATTAATATGTCTCCAGATTCGACCTTATACAAATTTAATAATAATTTTACAAGGGTGGTCTTTCCTGACCCACTCTCTCCTACAAGTGCGATTCTTTCACCATGTTTTACTTTGATATTAATGTCATCGAGTACACGTGTTCGAGTCCCATATCTAAAATGTACATTGTTGAACTCGATTGTTCCTTTTAAAGAATGAGGCGTCATTTTATCCTCTTCATTTTCATCTTTTTCAACTTGGAGGTCTAAGATTTCACCCAGTCTATCGGATGCAACAATAGCGGTCTGCATCATAGGTTGTAAATTAATTAGATTTTTTACTGGATCAATGAAGTATGCTAACAATGAATTAAAAACCAGTAGTTGTCCGATGGTTAATTCCCCTTTTAAAACGTGGTATGCGCCTATCCAAAGAATAACGACACCACCAATAGAGCTGATAGAAACCGACAATGAATTTCTTAAATTCTCAATCATTCCTGCTTTAAATACAGTTCTTAATAATTTAACAAAACGGGTTTCTGTTTGGAATTTGGATTCTGATTCAACATTATAGGCTTTTATAGTTTCCATACCGTTTAGAGATTCTACTAAATAGGAGGTTAACTGTGCATTGTTTTCCATTTGTTCTTCATTAACAGCTTTAATCGGTTTATTAAAGGTATATACGACTGCACCGTATAAAACCAACATCGTAAAGGCAACAAGAAATAAGGTGCTATTATAACTGTAGAGTATACATCCACCTATTACAGCCATTAAAACATCTATCATAATAGTTAATGCAGCACCAGATATAGCTTCTCTTATTTTAGATGCGTCCATAAAGCGCGATATAATTTCTCCTACACGTCGACTACCGAAAAAAATCCAATAGGCAAATCTAATACATGATTGTAATAACCTAGTATCATAGGAATATCAATTTTTTGGCTCAAAGTACAATAACAAGTGACTCCTAAAAGCATTTAAAATAGCTTTAAAAAGATGTAATAAAATAACACCTACACTTATAACATGTAATGTTTTAACTAACTGATCCTGTAAAATATCATCTAGTAAAAACTTAAAATAGAAGGCACCAGCTATACCTAATAGGGTGTAAATAATGGATGCAAAAAAAATATGGGTCATTAACTTCTTTTGAGGTTTCAGGAGTCCAAAAAAACGTTTGTAAATAGATGTTGTTTGGTCCCCTTTTGAAATTCTGGTGATGGAACCATTAATATTAATACACCTGTCCAAATTTCAAAAAAAGCTTCAGATGTGTATTCAACAAGACCTTTTGCAGGATCTGCTATAATCACTTTATTATGTTGCTGATCAATATCATGAATAACTACATAATGGAGTAACTTTTGATCGATCACTACATTGGCTATGGCAGGCAGGGGGAAGTCATTGAAGAAGGCTGTTTGGTCTCCTTTTACCCCCTTTGCACTAAAGCCTAATTTTTGTGCAGCTTTTACTACTCCCAATCCGTTGGTTCCCATTTTATCTGTTCCTGCAATTTGACGGACTTTAGAAATGGGAATGTTAAATCCATACTGCTTAGAAATAGTTACCAAACATGCTGCACCGCAATCTGTAATGTCATGTTGTTTTACACAATGATATTTCTTCTTAATCATGGACTACACCTCTTTGATTAATATGATCGTCCTATCATTAAGCGGCGTGGCAAAAACCACACCGCTTATACTCTTTTATTGCTCCTAAACTATTTAGAACAAGGCATTAATTACACAGCTTGTGCGCCATCTCTAGCACTTACGTAACCATCATAAATGCCATACCCTAGCATGCCTAAGAATGTAGCACCAGCTATACACGCGCACACAATACCAAAGATAGCTAGAGCACCTAAACCACCCTCTACTGACTGTAATTCTCTTTCATCTAATTCATTAAAACCAGTTAAGTTTAAGTTCATTTCCATTATCATTTCCCCCTATCTATTTTCGTTTTTCCATGCTTCTGCGCCAATCCATTGTCCTATCCTAAGACCACTAAAGAATATGTCTTCAATAGCTCCCAGAAGATCCAATGTAAATCCTAAAAATGTACTTCCACCTTCTACTGCCATGAGTTCTTGATTGTTCATTTCTTTTAACATATTATTGCCTCCCTTTTTTTGTGCCATCAATGTTTTGGACATTTTGTTACTTATTTGAAAGCATTTTCATTTATCACTTCATTTTCCGGCCGGGAAAAACAAGTGACTACACAATACACGGATTAATGCAATATAAATATCCGTCGTAATGGATTGCATTTTGTCACGTCCTGAGCTGTTAGTAATATTAATACTATAAGCATTGGTTATTTGAGATAAACCACTAGATTTAATAAATTTCTGTATTGCCATGTATGTTGAATTGAATGCCCAAAGGATTTCCTTCGTACCTGACATAGAGAGCGTTCATAATTTTTAATCTTGGCTTTATGTGGTATAAAGAAGAGACTAAATCTGAACTAGCCACCGGTATCATCAGTTCTACATCCATAACTTGCACGCTACCCTTTAATTCAACACCATGGGTTACTGAAATCAGGGAACCAAGCTTTTCTATTTTTTGAATGTCGCAATAGTTGTGCATTGCTCTGATAGTATCTTCTAATTCCATAGGATTCATTTTGCATCTTAAGGTAAGTAAGTTATCGACAAGTAGTGTTTTTCCTAACTCGATTCCGTTCATGACTTGGTCTCCTTTTTATTTTCTAAGTTTTCTGACAATTACATCGTACGTGAATAGGCTATCTATTACATGTAGTAAATGTCATGAGTTCTGTATGATATATGTCACATTCTTTCTTTATTACCTTAGGACCACCAGAATTTCTGGGCATCAACAAACCCTATTTTAAAGCCGCCATTCGCTCTTTTTTCTTGATTTTCATAATGTTTTAGGTACAATAAAAGAGAAGAAAAAACAGGAGGAATAGTAATGGAAATGAACATGTTCGTAAAATATATTGAGTTTGATGAGAATAAACGTATTATTGTCTCACTACAAGAATCGATGATGACTTACTTGCAAGATCCTAAAGTAAGATCAATGCTTAAGCAAAGTGCAGAAACAGCTTTAAAAGATAACTTTAAAACAACTGGAAATCGGTAAAAATAATTGCCGTATTACAGTTGTAGAGGGAACAGAAGAAGAAAGTAAGAAAGTCGTTGAAGAAGAGCTCGTTAAAGGATTAGAAATGGCTATGGGCTTTTATGAGTCAAATGGGAGGCAATGCATAAAGCATTGCAGTAGTATATCTCAAGTAACAAGTAGCAAGTAAAAACCTATATAACCAAATTAGAATTCTAAAATCGACTCTTACTATAGAAGTCGATTTTTTTATTGTCTTGCGTCGGAGCAAGACAGATGCTACGAAGGGATGGTTCTTCTTTCTTTTCTTTCTTTTCTTCTTTTCTTCTTTCTTCCATTCCCTAATGTTTTCTTGGTTAAATTAAGGGTAAAACTAAATGTAATCAAAATAATTTCATTTTAACAATGAAACCGTAACACATGTTACCGATTGTTCTCAATAATTTGATTTAGAATGAAACTACAATAATCCGAAACAAACAAAGGATGATAGATATGAAAAAACCTGAATACTCTGTATTACAAAAAATAAGAAAACGGAAAAAGAACATACGGAATAACACCTCGCATACCAGGAGGGTTCGCAACACCAGAAATGCTCATTAAATTTGCTGAGGTTGCTCAAAAGTATAACGGTACTTTAAAGATTACTTCTGGTCAACGTATCGCCATACTTGGATTAGAACCAGAAGACGTTGAAAAGGCGTGGTCAGATATAGGTTTAGAACCAGGGGTAGTCAATACTTATTCTGTAAAAACGTTGAAATGTGCCCTGCTAGCTTTTGTAAGCGCTCAAAGCAAAACTCATTAAAGCTTGGTATGAAACTTGAAAACGTTTTACGGAGCACCTACACCTAACCGTACAAAAATTGGTGTAGCAGGCTGTTTAAATGCCTGTACAAGCGCTAACGCAAAAGACATCGCAGTTTTAGCTGACGAAGAAGGTTATATTGTAGTAGCAGGTGGTAGCGCAGGTTTCCACCCTAGATTACCTGATAGAATTGCAGAAAAACTTACTGAAGACGAAGCATTTTGGATGGTAGAAGCTGTTTATGATTACTACTGCCAACACGCTGAAATGGGAGAGAAGTTAGGCCCATTCATCGACAAAATAACATTAGACACTTTAAACAAGGCGTACATGACATATTCGAAGTCAAAAGACCACAACTTAATCTACTAGGAGGAAACAATATGAGTCAATTTTTAGCACCTATTCATCAATGGTTATTTAACAAAATAAAAATTATGGAGTCAATTGAAAAAGCAATTATTCAAACTGAATTTGAAAAGTGATATGCAAACAACAGTTATGAACGAATTAGCTGAAAAAGCAGGTCAGTACTTGCCTGATGCCCCTCTTGGAGAACTTATCGATCATGGTAATATTCATCAATGGTTACAAGACAAAATCACAATCGTTGAAACACGTCAGTCTTTCTTAGTAAAGAAACTCATTAACAATGACAATGATGCCTTTGATAATATTCGAAAAGTATATTATAATTTTGGGTCTCAAATGGGCGAGCAAGCATCTGAGACTAATCCTTTAGATGCAGAAAGCTTATTCCAAGTACTTAACAATTACATTCTAGAAGGCATGCCTTGTGATAGAGTTAATGCAATTACGTCAAAATCAGTCGATTTATTAGAATGGCAAACAGAACGTTGTGTTCACAGATCAAATTGGGAAAATGGCGGTTCAGCAGTCGAAACATATTATGGTTTTAGAGCATCATTTACAGAAGCATTTATAAAAGCAGCAAATGCAGCTTTTGAATATGAATTTAAATTTATAGACGGTATTCAATACCATACAATTCGTAAACAATCCTAAGGAGGAATTTCAAAATGGCAATTTCAAAAGATATGTTAATCTCAGATATTCTTAATGTAAAACCAGATGCAGCTCCAATTCTAATGCAATTCGGTATGGGCTGCCTAGGGTGTCCATCATCACAAATAGAAACACTAGAACAAGCTGCTCAGATTCACGGCATGAATTAAAG
>LQAH01000171.1_pt1 | contig 18943 bp, 28 predicted proteins | sample 1535791 | NCBI WGS metagenome assembly LQAH01 (sample SAMN04331585, study PRJNA305678) | bioreactor metagenome | isolation source: bioreactor_4 inoculated with Wadden Sea sediment 2nd replicate of a... | place: Germany:Bremen
GCATAGAAAGCATACTGAATCTGTTTTCAACTTAGCATATTCTATTAAACTTCTTTTACAGCGCCCTTCTTTACTGTTATAAGCTGAATAATACACATAACAGCAATTACAGGAAGCAGCCAGCCAAGTCCGTTTTTACCAAGCGGAAGCTTGATGCAATTGTTGAAATAAAATTAGTTGTCAGTCCGTAAAATGAAAGCATATCTCCAAGTCCGAAGAAAACAGCTGTTATGACACCGCCTGCAACAGCTCTTTTAATCTTATCGAATTTATAATAAAGAGCGCTTAAAATAAAAACTACAATTGAAGGATAGAGGAGCACAAGCCACGGCACTGTATATTTTACAATCCGGCTTAATCCGACTAAACCAAGTATAAAAGCAGCAGTAGTTGCAGCTGATACTATATGCAGATATTTTAGTTTACCGCCGGTCATTTCAGAAAACATATCTCCTGCCATTGAAATAATTGCAGCAGCAGTTGTAAGACAGCTTAATGCCATGATTATTGCAAAACTGAAAAGTCCCACCTTACCTAAAAGACCGCTTGCAATCTCAGTTGAAAGGACGCCGATTCCTGCTTCAGGAAATGAAGCACCTGAAGATGCGCCGAGATATACAAGAACAGTGGATGTGATACCGAGAATAACAGCTGTAAAAATACCGATTATATTGAGATTTTTATCTTTATCCTCTTTAGTTGTTATATTTCTCATATTTAGTTCATGAAGAACCCAGCCTCCGAAAAGGAGTGCTGCAATTGCATTCATTGTGTTATATGCATTAAGCATTCCGTCTTTTAGAGGTGAAATATCAGCAACACTCTGAGGAGATGCAAGAGGAGTTGCAAGACCTTTAACAGCAAGAATAACAACAAACAATATCAGAACAGGAGCCATTACTTTACCGATTTTATCCATAACTGTAGCTCTTGTAAAAGCAACATAAAAACAGATAAGAAAAAACACTGCAAGAGTTGCCCAAAGCGGTACTCCCGGTGCAAGCGGTACAACAGCCATTTCATGCGTTGCAGATGAAACTCTTGGAAGAATAAAAAATACAGTTATGAGTATTGGAATTGCTGTATATATTTTACCGAAAGTTTTTCCAAGAACTTTTAGTTGCGATGCCGGTAAGAGACTGATTCTGATGAGCGCATGCAAGATAGGCAAGCCAGACAAAAACACTGTTTATAATCATATAACCCATTGCAGCGGTAAACCAGCTTGTTCCGGTACTTCTTCCCAGAATCGGCGGAAAGATCAGATCTCCAACTCCAAAGTGCGATGAAAACATTGCGCCGGAAATCAGCAGCAGCACTGATACAGGCAGAAGATTTTTTTAGCCATTCTTTAACTCCTGTTATTTTAGATTAATTCATTATAACATAGGTTCATAACTAATAAAGAGGCCGGTAACGCGCTAATAACTATTTTTTATTTTTTTATACAAATTCAGTAGAGATATAATAAGAGCCTTAGAGCTGTTGTTATAAAATCAATCCTTAAATTATTTTTTATATTCCTCCAGAACTTTTCTAACTTTTTGCGAAAGTTCTTTCATTAATACCGGTTTCATCAAAAATTCTTTAATTCCGTATTTTTCAGCTTCCAGCCTGGAAACACTATCATTAAATCCTGTAGATAAAATAACAGGAATATCTTTTTTAATATTAATAAGTTCTCTGGCAAGTTTATAACCATTCATTTTAGGCATTGTTAAATCTGTTATTACAAGATTAAAGTTATCTGTCTTTTTACGGAACAGTTCTAATGCTTCAAGACTGTCTGTCCTGACTGTAACCTGGTATCCCAGAAGTTCAAGAAATTCTCTCTGCATTTCAACAATCATTTTTCATCATCAACCAGAAGAATACTTCCCTTCCCCATTTCAGGCATTTCAATGTTATCAGAACTTGAAATCATACTGCCTGACTTAATTACCGGAAGATATATTATAAATTCTGAACCCTTAAAAGGTTCACTGAAAACACAGATATGTCCGCCGTAGTCTTTAATAATTCCATGTATAACAGAAAGCCCCAGCCCTGTTCCTTTTCCCACAACCTTTGTTGTAAAATACGGATCAAAGATTCTATCCAGAACATCCTGTTCCATACCTTTCCCTGTATCTGATACTCTGAGAAGTAAATAGTTTCCAGGTTCAGCATCTTCAACCTCAAAATTGTTCTTTTTCAACTCAATCTCCTCAAGTGAAACACTTATAGTTCCGCCTGTTTCCTCCATTGCATGAAAGGCATTTGTACAGAGATTTATTATAATCTGGTGAATATGAACGGGATCTGCCATTATCAGACTGCAGTCATTTTTAATATCCTGACAGATATCTATAGTACTGGGGATAGATGATCTGATAAGTTTTAATGCTTCTTTTATTACTATTTGAGCTTCAAGCGGTTTTCTGGTATGTTCTGATTTACGGCTGAAAGTAAGGATCTGCTTAACCAGATCCCGGGCCCGCTGTGATGCATGTAAAACAGATTTAAGATAATCATATTCCCGGCTGTCAGGAGGAAGTTTTCTCAGAGTTAATTCAACATAACCGAATATCGGCGATAGAATATTATTAAAATCATGTGCTATTCCCCCGGCAAGAGTGCCGATGGATTCCATCTTCTGTGATTGCTGCAGATTTGTCTGGACTTTTTTTAATTCAGTTATATCTCTTAAAATTAATCAGCATAGAAACTGAATTATCTGTATGTAATATCGGAGAATAGGAAATATGATATATTCTGTTGTCTTTGGGGCTTAGAACTTCATTCTTTTTTGAATTCGCCTTCAAAATCCTTTTCAAAAAGGCACCATGGCACATATGATCTAGACCATGAATTACTTTATAACAATGTTCTCCTGCAGCATTTGTCCTAATCGTTTTATCATAGCAGGATTCATATATTCTATTCTGTAGTCTGATGAACAGATATATGTCGGCTCTTCCATTGCCTCCATCATGGACCTGTATTTTTTTCACTTTCAAGTAATTCCAGTTCTTTTCTTTTTAGATAAGTTATATCTGATGCTGTAAAGGTGACCCCTTTTGATAAATCATTTAAATCAAGAGGCGTTGAACTCATTAAAACATCAATAATCTCACCTTTTTTTGTTAAAAATTTTGTTTCAACAGTTCCTGTTCCTTTAATTTTTATCTGTCGATATTTTTCTCTGCCGACATATTCATATTCTTCATCATTAGGATATAAAATTCTCGCATTCCGGCCAATAAGCTCTTCTTTTGTATATCCAGTCATTTCACAAAAGCGTTTATTTACTTTATTCAGAAGCCTGTTACCGACTACGCCTATCCCTGCCGGAGCTGCCCGGAAAATACTGCTGATTTCCTTTTCACTTAAGACTAAAGCTGTTTCAGTCTCTTTACTCTCTTTAATAAAGCGGCTTTGTTCCAAATTTTGATAAGCAATTTTAGACAGCTGCTTAGCAAATGCAAAAACAACATTTTGATATTTCAGTAAATTTTTCATGCGGAATTACAGGTATTTCTTTAAAAGCTCTCCTCATAAGTGCTTCATCGGCATTTATTTTTTCAGCATAGTCTTTCAGTTTTCCTTCAGTTTGTGTTTCATCGCGGATCTGCCCAATAATTAAATCAGCAAGATGATTTCCCCCTGCCGATATTTTTGTTACAGAAACCCATAATCCACTGCATTCGCACTGACGGATAAGCGGTTCTTCGGAATGCTCACTGCTGATTAAATCTACGAAACTAAGGCAGTAATTTAATCCTTTCTCTGTTTTACGTATTATGTCTGTGCACAATCGGCAGGGATTACTTGGAGTAGTAATGCTGCTTCCATCCGGTCTTGTTATCATTATCGAAATACCGGAAGCCTTAGCAAACTCATCCTGGATAGTCTGAATATCATTTATATCAAGAAGACTTTCAAAAGGCATATCACTGATATTGATATCTCCTGAATTTACATACGTTTTTTGAATCCTGAAATCTGAGACCATCTGTCTGAGCGTATATACTTCTTTTTCTAATTCTTCATAGGATGGTTTTTGAGTCATTAGCACTCCATGAATATCTTTATTATATGATTATAATCTAAAACACTCATATTCAAAATAAGCTCTTTTCAATTAAAAGGCTGCGCTAAATAATGAAATTTCAGGGCACCATTCAAACTGATTTATTTTATTCTCTAAAGTTATCGTTGAATAAGATAAACACCTGACAGAAGCAGAACAATACCGATTATTCTATGAGGAGTTAATCTTATCACATTAATTCCGAGCCATCCGAAGTGATCAAAAAAGACTGACATAATAAGCTGTCCGGCAATAACACATGCAAGAGTAGATGCTACACCTGCATGGGGAACAGAGTTGATTACAGAAATTACAATTATGAGTCCGTAAATACCGCCTGTAAAATAGATCCAGCTGATTCCTGAAAAGCGGCTGAGAGGCGGAAATCCGACAGGAGAAAATAACAGAATTAATAGGGAGATAAATGCGCCGCCGATAAAAGAAACAGCAGCTCCGTAAAGAGGATGTCCAAGATGTGAAGAGACACCTGAGTTTATGGAACTCTGAAGAGGCAGAGTTGTACCAGATAAAAAAGCAGCCAGCATGAAAATATATTTCACAGTATTCCCTCTCTAAAAAAACAAACGTTTGCTAATTATATAAACAGTTTGTAAATTAATCTATCTTCTTTCAATGAGTACTTACTTAAAAGACAAATATTTCAGTAGACTATTAAATCATAGAAATAAATAAAATTTGACAGTACACAGATAATGAAAACTGCGGTATAACTATAAATCTTTACAGCATAATAAAGAAGCAGAAGTATAATATCAAGGATGTATTAAAAGGTCTGTTTTGTCCCGATAATGTAAACTCCTCTAAATGGGACTTTGCATGAACAAACCGGTATAGTTACATTTCAGAACAAAAAGATGCTGCCCTCTCCCTCTGGTAAAGGAAGCCGGGCAGCTGGAAAGTAGAAAAAAATGTTTATTAAAATAGTTTTAGCTATTTTTCAGCTGAAACTATTTATTCATTACATCCCCGAAAAGCTCCTCATCAGTAGGGATTTTTTCAGGAATAGGGAGACTAACCCATGTGGTATTGATGAAGTGTTTCCATGTGATATTTTCACTTGAAATATTTCCACCCCATGTACCGCAGCCAAGTGTAAGAGTAAATGGAAGTCCGTTATCCCAGTTTCCGCTGTTTCCGTAAACCTGAGGCTGTCTTACCATTACACGGCTTGTTTTTGTTCTTAATGCATATTCATCAATATGTTTTTCATCATATGTATAGATACCGCAGGAGTGGCCTCCGCCCTGGTATCCTGTAATTTCATTTACCTTATCTACAGCTGCATCAAAATCAGCTACTTTGTGAACTGCAGCAACAACACACATTTTTTCACCGCTGAATGGATGATCAGGGCCAACACCGTCTTCTTCAACAAGGATGAATTTTGTTCCTTCAGAAATGGAGATTCCTGCAAGCTTTGCAATTCGGGATGGTTCCTGAGCTACGATATCTCTTGAAAGATGACCGTCTACCCAGAGAGTTTTCTGCAGCTTTGCTTTTTCATCAGCACTTGCCATGTATCCGCCTTCTGCTTTGAGAGCTTCAATCATGTCATCATAAATTGCTTCTTCGAGAACAAGGTTGTTGTCTGCACTGCAGCTTGTTGCAAGGTCGAATGTTTTACTGAGCATAATTTTATTTGCAGCTTCTTTAAGATCTGCTGTTTTATCAACTACAGTTACAACATTACCTGCACCTACACCGTAGGCAGGAGTTCCTGATGAGTATGCAGATTTAACCATACCTGCACCGCCTGTTGCAACAACAAGGTCGCACTGCTCATCAGTTCTGAACTTGCATCCATAGTAGGATTTTCAATACCTATAATAAGGTCTTCAGGAGCTCCGAATTTCTTAAGAGCTTCTCTCATTTTATTTACAATAAGAGTGTTTGTTTTCTTTGTTCTTGGGTGCGGAGCAAAAACAATTGCATTTCCGCCCATAATTGCATTGATAGCTTTAATAACCGGAGTAGCTCAGGGTTTGTACATGGTACGAGTGCCCCGATTACACCAACAGGTTTTGCAACTTTAATAAGACCTTGGCAGTATCTCTCTCAACAATACCTACTGTTTAGCTTCTGCCACATCTCTTACAACACCTCTGATTTTTTCTGAAGTTTTCCGTATTTACTCTGATAGTTGCCAAGCTGTGATTCTTCAAATGTAGCTTTGCAATTTCTTCAATATTTCCGGGCTTAACAACATTCCATGATATTGCTCTTGCAAGTTCAAGAACTCTTTCCTGTGAAAAAGTATCTGCAATTTTCTGAGCAGCTCTTGCTCTGGCTATAAGACCGGATACAAGTTCCTGCGCTTCTTTCTGTTTAACGTCTGACATTTTCCATACTCCTGTAAAAAAAGTCATTAACGGGATGACTGTTCTCAAAATTTACCGGGAACAGTTTTGATTTATTCATCTTCATGCAGAACAGGAGCCCCTCGTCAGATTTAATCTGGAAACAGAGGGACTATCCATTCAGATTCATTACTGAAGTTCGTATCTGCATATAAATCAGACCCGCCGGGACATAATTTCTGTCCCTGGAATTACTATTAAAAAACCGGAAGGACACATAATCCTTATCCATCCGGTTTATTTTGTATTGTCTGATAATATTATCAAACAAGTGAAAAATCAAGTATTAATTACTCAACTTCGCTTAATTTTACTGTTCTGCCCTCTTTCATTGAAAGGTAAGCAGCTTTTCCAATAAGAACAGGTTTAAGACCGTCAACTGCTCCAACAGGCACAGCTGTATCGTTTATAATTGCATCAAAGAACTGTCTTTTTTCCTCTGTAAATGATTCCATATATCTTTCAAGGAAGAAATAAAGAGGTTTGTCAGCACTTACACCGTCTGCAGTGCTTACAACAGCTGTTGATTTTGTATCATTAGATGATTTTACCGCACCCTTGCTTCCGAATACTTCTGCTCTCTGATCATATCCGTATTTAGCTTCTCGTGAGTTTTCAATAATACCCAGAGCACCGTTTTCAAATCTAAGGTTGATTACAGCTGTATCAATATCACCTGCTTTACCGATCTCAGGATCTACAAGAACTGCTCCGTATGCTGAAACTTCTGTAACTTCGCTTCCTGAAAGGTATCTTACCATGTCAAAATCATGAATAGTCATATCCATGAAAAGACCGCCTGATGCTGCAACATATTCTGCAGGAGGAGGCGCAGGATCCCGGGAAGTAACCCTTACTATATGAACATCGCCCACTGTTCCTTTTTTAACATGTTCTTTAAGTCCCATAAAATTATGGTCAAATCTTCTGTTAAAGCCGACCTGAAATTTAACTCCTGCTTCTTCTACAACTTTGATTGTTTCCTTGATTCTATCAACATCCATATCTACAGGTTTTTCACAGAAGATATGTTTACCAGCTTTAGCAGCCTCCATACTGTAGTCTGAATGTGTGTTTGTAGGTGAACAGATAATAACTGCATCAATTTCAGGATCGTTGATTATATCTTTATAATCTTTACCGATTTTTTTAACACCAAGCTCTTTCATGAATGCTTCAGATTCATCATTCATGTACGGATCGGTTACAGAAACAACTTCTGCATTAGGAATGTGATATGCAATGCTTTCTGCATGTACTTTGCCGATTCTTCCGGCACCGATAATACCGACTTTTACTTTTATCGCCATTATTGACTCCTTTTATACGCAGGGGAAAATTTATTACTCTTAAAAGCACTAATCCCCTGCAGCTTATTTTATTTTTTATAAAAATCCCGCTGTATACAGGCCATTAAGTGCAGCGGGGATATACTGATTAGATACCAGTGTTTTCTTTAATATATTTTCTTGCCTGTTTTGCATATTCAAACGGATTTGCAATTGCAGGGTCCTGTTCAGCCTCTACAACCATCCAGCCTTCATAGTTGTTTTCTTCAAGAATTTTGAAGATTGAAGGAAAATCAATTGATCCGTCTCCGGGAACTGTAAATGAACCTGCTCTTACTGCATCGAGAAAGCAGAGTTCTTTTTCTTTAGTAAGCGCTAATTTTTCAAGTCTTACATCTTTAAGATGCACATGTCCTACTCTGTTAACAAAAAGTTTAAGAGCTTCTACAGGATCTTCATCGGAGAATGTAAAGTGACCTGAATCAAAGAGAAGATAAACATAGTTTGGATCTGTCATATCCATAAGTTTTTTTGTTTCAGCAATTGTCTGAACACCTGTTCCCATGTGGTGGTGGTAGCAGAGCTTGAAACCCCTGTCTTTTGCAATCTTGCCGAGTTTGTTAAGACCTTCTGCAACCTTTGTCCACTCCTCATCTGTAAAGTAGGGTTTTCCCTTGATAATAGGAGTCTCTTTTCCCTGAATACTGTTTCCCTGCTCTGCAGGTCCGATAATACTTGCACCAAGAGCTTCAAGGAAATCAAGCTGCTTTTCGAAGTCAGCTTTTACTGTATCAAAATCCTCAGTTGTAAGAAATGAACTGAACCACTGGTTACAGATCTGAAGTCCTCTGATATCAAGATAAGCTTTAAGTTCTTTTGGATCTGATGGATATTTGTTTCCAACTTCGCTTCCTGTATAGCCTGCAAGAGCCATTTCACTTACACACTGCTGAAATGTATTTTCAGCACCAAGTTCCGGAAGATCATCATTTGTCCAGCCTATCGGCGCCATGCCGAGTTTTACTTTATTTGCATCCATAATTTATCTACCTCTGATTATTAATATTTTCTCGCTTTTTCAAGCTCTTTTTTCATTGCCTGGTTCTGTTTTACTACAGACTCTTTTTCTGCTACTTCAGAACTTCCTACTCTCCAGAATGCTTCATATCCGTGAGTCATTGTTTTAGGGAAAGCCTTGATATCGATAAGAGTCGAAACAGTCTGCTTTTTAGAATCTTCAATAGCTGATCTCAGCTCTTCTTCATTCTTAACTGAATAAGTTTTACAGCCGTATGAAGCAGCGTTCATAGCAAAGTCTACAGGAACAAAATTACCTGTAAGTTTACCTGTTTTTCATCTCTGAATCTGAATTCAGTCATATATGAGCCCTGACCATTCTCCATCTGCAGATTATTGATACAGCCGAAAGCAGCATTGTCGAAAACAACAACATTGATTTTCTTTCCTTCCTGAACAGAAGAAACAAGTTCTGTATGAAGCATCATATATGAACCGTCACCTGCAAAGGCATAAACTTCCTTATCAGGTTCTGCAAGTTTTGCACCAAGTGATGCACAAAACTTCATAGCCCATGCATGAGTAGCCGTATTCCATGTGATAAGTATTTGCAGTTTTAGGCCGCCATACTCTCTGCAGGTCTCCGGGGAGTGAACCTGATGCACCTACAATAACTGCATTATCATCAAGCATTTCATCTAATATACCAAGCGCTCTTGTCTGTGTAAGACATGTTTTATACTGATCCTCAAACTCAGGAAGCACATGATCAAGGTGACCTGCAACCTCAGGAGTAAATCCTTCTCTGCAGTACTGAACAGAAAAAAGTCTGTCAAGTTCAGCCGCCCACTTAGCTCGGGCATCCTTAATTTCACCTGTATATGCAGATTTATAACCTGTCTTTTCAAGAGCAGCAGAAAGCGCTTCAAGAGCAGCTTTTGCATCTGCTGTTACCATAACACCGTCCATTTTAACAGCATCAAAAGAAGCAGCATTGATATTTACATATTCAACATCTTTATTCTGAAAAGCCATTTTGATGCTGTTGTAAAATCGCTGTATCTTGTTCCGATACCGATAACACAGTCTGCATCATGAGCAATCAGGTTTGCCGCAAGACATCCTGTAGTCCCTATACCGCCGAGATTGAGTTCGTGGTTGTAGGGAATCGCACTTTTACCGGCCTGTGTTTCACCGAAAGGAATATTGAATTTTTCTGCAAATGCTTTAAGAGCAGAAGCCGCTTCTGAGTATCTTACTCCCCCTCCGCATACAATTACAGGTTTCTTTTTACCCTTAATAACTTCAACAGCATCAGCAATCATCCCTTCTGTTGCAGGTCTTCTTTCAATTCTGTGAACTCTTTTTTTGAAAAAGTCTACAGGATAGTCATACGCCTCGCCTTCAACATCCTGAGGGAGACCTATACATACAGCGCCTGTATCTGCAGGATCTGTAAGAACTCTCATTGCCTGAATAAGGGAACTCATAATCTGCTCAGGTCTGTTGATTCTGTCCCAGAACTTGCACACACCCTTGAATGCATCATTTGTAGAGATGTTAAGATCGTGAAAATGCTCAACCTGCTGAAGAACAGGATCAGGCTGCCGGCTTGCATAGCAGTCACCCGGGAAAAGGAGAAGAGGTATTCTGTTTGCACTTGCAACACCAGCTGCTGTTACCATGTTTGCAGCTCCCGGACCGATTGAAGAAGTTACAGCATAAATCTGCTTTCTATGCATCTGTTTTGCATACCCTGTTGCAGCATGAGCCATGCCCTGCTCATTCTACCCTGGTGAACAAGAAGATCTCCGGGATTTCCTCGAGCGCCTGACCAAGACCAAGAACATTACCGTGTCCCGGAATAATGAAGAAACCTTTTACAAATCTGTTTACTTCATTGTCGAATTCTACATACTGCTTATTTAAAAACTTAACAATTGCCTGTGCTGTAGTAAGTCTTACTGTTTCCATTTAATAATTCCTCCTGTAATTTATTACTTATTCGCTTATACGGACACTTCCCGATAGGAGCTCCTAAATCGAGCACTTTTCCTCCGAAACGTCTCTCTCATGTCGCTGTATCAAAAGCAAAGCTTTTGATACTCTTTATTCGCTTTCAGGCACTTTTCTAACGAAAAGTCCTTGTCGCTGTATCAAAAAGCAAAGCTTTTGATACTCTTTATTTCGCTTTCAGGCACTTTCCCTTTGGGAAAGTCCTTGTCGCCTGTGTCAAAACTTCGTTTTGACACTACTTAATCTACTTTTTACGTCGGGCCAGATTTTTGCTTCTGCATCAAGGAGCCATTTATGCTCCTCTCTGAAAATTTCTGGAATCAGGACCGAATTTTTCTTCACCGAGGTGGGGAATCAGCCAGATATAATACATGGCATAACCGGGAGCTGAAGTCTGAGAATGAGTCTTACCCGGAGTTAAAGTAACAGAGTCCCTGTTTTTAACAACAAAAGCATCATCTTCAAGACCAGAGAACCCCAGCCCTGTTCAGGAAAAATCTGAAATGATAAATTTCAGGCTGCGGATGATCATGAGGCGGGTAGCTTGACCATTTTCCGGGATGATTTATTACTTCTCCTATTACCATTGCAGAGAAAGGAGCATTTCCTGCATCAAAAACAGTTCTTACAGTTCGTGTTGATGTATCCTGCATAGTTCCCTTGCCGAATTCCGCCGAAGTTATTTCATCTGCCTTATAGAGGACCGGTTCAAAATCATTTTCATTAATTGTTTTCTGGACAGCAAGTTCTGTATCTGTAAGAGCTGTAATTTTTACTTCAACATTTCTTGGAAGCTGAAGAACTGTTGGATTTTCCTCAAGAAGCGATTTCCTCTCTACTTCATAAATATTTCCATTCCATTCAAATTTCACCTTACCTGTCATGAGAAGATAGGCTCTTTCCTTTGCATCACTGTTAACTTCTGTTTTACCTGCTGCAATGTTTAAAAGACCGAAATCCATCAGCATATCGCTGTGTTTACCGTCAATTTCAGAAATCGGGGTATATCCTTCTTTGAATTCACCTTCCTGTTTTATAAGCATTATTTATTCCTCCTGTTAGAATAATTATTTCTATATAAAATCCCGGAATAATTTCCGGAGTTTTTCAAATTAATAGTATAAGCAGCTTTGTAAACGTTTCCGAAAATAATAAAATATTAGATAAAGCTGCCTTAAAACATAAATATTATCAGTACCAGCTTCATTATGCTGTTTTCCTGATTATAAGTTCAGGATCCAGAACCAGACGTTCCTCCCCTAAATCATTTTCAGGATTTTCAATCCTCTTAAGAAGCATTTTCACGGCCAGTTCCCCATCCTGTACTTTGGATTTTCAATTGTAGTCAGCTCTACTCCTCTGAAAGAAGCAGTCGCAATATTGTCAAATCCGACGACAGAAATATCTTCCGGAATTCTAAGCCCCTTATCACTGATAGCCTGAATCGCGCCTAAGGCAAGAAGGTCATTTGATGCAAAAACAGCATCCGGAATTTTACCTTCCTCTATAAGCTTATTCATTATTCTGTATCCGCTCTTCTCTCTGTAATCTCCGAATTTAACCATATCAGGAGAGAGAACACATCCGTCATAACCTTCTACAGATTTTAGAAATCCGGAGTAACGTTCCTTTACAGAAAAGGAATCCTCAGCTCCTCCGAGAAAGCAGAATTTTCTACGTCCCTTTCCAAGGAGATACTGTCCTGCAATATAACCGCCCTTTATATTGTTAAGAACAACAGAATCTATCCCGCCTGTTGTCTCTACACCGCTCATAAGAACAACAGGAAGCCTTTCAAACTGCTTTCTGTCTTTATCAGAAACAATACTGGCAGACGGGGCAATTATAAGACCGTCAACTCTCTTCTCAATAAGAAGATTAATATATTTATCTTCCTCTTTTTTCCCAGTTTGAATTACATAAGAATACGCTGTACCCCTCTTTTCAAGGAAGTCTTCAGCTCCTCTTGCAACTTCAGGAAAAAACGGGTTTGTAATATCCGGTATAATCAGTCCAACTGTATGTGTCTGTTTTTAACAAGACCTCTTGCAATAGCATTCGGGCTGTAGTTAAGCTCTTCTGCAATCCTTAAAACTTCATTTCTGGTTGAAGGATTAACACCGTACTTATCATTGAGTGCTCTTGAGACAGTGGCATATGATACGCCTGCTATTTTAGCAATATCTTTTATTGTTGTATCCATTATTTTCTAAAAACCCGTATTAATCTGCAGTTTATGCAAACGTTTACTAAAACAGTATAGTAAAACGTTTACATAATTGACAAGATCAATTTGTAAATAAAGTTTGTTTTCTGTTTTTTAATATAAAACATCATGAAAATAAAACTTGAAAAACTATCATTCTATTTATCTTTTTCTTTAAATCTTGCTGTGAAAATAATATAAAAACAATTATAAAATTAGAAAAGCATGAAAATATTCATAAAATCCTTGGAGAAAACACTAAATTCTGTAGATTTTAAGCATTTTTCAGAAAAAAACCTTGCAGATTCTTAATCTCTATATTATATTCATCATCAGCAAAACACAAAAGGAGGCGTTAATGTTCGCTATTGTAAGAAGGGATGTTCCTGTTCAGGAATAACCGGATACTTAATAATAGTTTTAATTTAATTTCATAAATAATATTCATTAAATATCCAGAATTATCCCGCATAAATTTCACTGATCAATTTCAGTTATCAGAACAGGACATCAGCCTATTAATAACTCATGATTTTAATACAACAGAGGTAAAGGTATGTCCAGAACATCACATATAATTAATATTACAGAAAACTCATTCATCTGCCGCAGCTGCGGAAACACTGTAGCTCCGCCCGAAGCAGGTGGTAAAATGAGAAACCACTGCCCTTCATGTTTATGGAGTCTTCATGTCGATCTTAAAAAAGGGGATAGAAGATGCGGATGCAGAGGATTAATGGAACCGATTGCAGTATGGGTAAAGCCTTCAAAGGAATGGTCAATAATTCACAGATGCACTTCCTGCGGATTTATACGGGCAAACAGAATTGCTGGAGATGATAATGAGCTCCTTCTTTCTCACTTGCTGCAAAGCCGATTACAATGCTTCCGTTTCCTGCGGAAAATACACTGGAGAAAATAATATAATGAAATAATGATATGAAAATAAATTCAGATTTTATGTACAAAGAATCAGACAATACAAATAAATCAGGCAGACCAGAGAATGAAAATAAAATCTGTCTTGATAAAAAAACAGACAATAAATGGGGAATGGAACTCATTTTACGAAAATGAAGCAGAAAAATTCAAAGACTCTGAGCTCTGCCCAGGACGGATAATTAAGGAATCACGGCATCTCTTTCAGATAGCGGATACAGATCAGATTTATAACGCAGAGATTTCCGGTTCATTCAGATACAAGGCTGTACATGCATCAGACTATCCTGTCATAGGCGACTGGGTAATGTTCAGAAAAGGTGATAAAGAATTCTGTCTGATAGAGGAAGTTTTAAAAAGAAAAAGCTGCTTTTCAAGACAGGCTGCAGGAACAAAAACAGAAGAGCAGGTAATAGCTGCAAATATTGATATCATAGGTCTTGTATTCGGTATCCACGGAGGAAGGAATTTCACTGCTGGAGGACTGGAAAGATATTTAACTCTTGCATGGGACAGCGGTGCAAAACCTGTTGTTATTTTAAACAAGGCAGATCTTGCATCAGAGGAGGACAGGGAAAGAGCAGTGCTTACTGCAGAAAACAGTGCTCCGGGAGTCAATGTACATATTGTAAGTGCTGTAAGCGGTGAAGGGCTTGAACAGCTCATCTCCGGACTAAAAGCAGGGACAACAATTGCATTTACTGGTCCTTCGGGAGTAGGTAAATCAACAATCATAAACTCTCTCGCAGGTAAAAGTCTTCAAAAAACCAATGCCCAGAGAGAGGGAGATCTAAGAGGAATGCATACAACAAGCCACAGGGAGCTTTTTCTGCTGCCTACTGGCGTTATGCTTATAGATTCACCCGGACTTAGGGAGATTCAGCTCTGGGCCGATGATGAGAGTCTTTCTGAAACTTTCAGCGATATTGAAGAATTTGCAAAAAACTGCAGATTTGGAGACTGTTCGCATCAGGGTGAACCCGGATGCGCAGTACAGAAAGCACTCTCTGAAGGAATGCTTGAATACAGAAGATATGAAAACTATCTTGAACTTATGAAGGAACTTAATTATCTGAAAAACAAGGAAAGATGAACAGGCAGTAAGGGAAAAAGGCAAAAATCTTGCAAAAATGATTAAAAGAGGTAAAAAACGGTAAACAGCGGTACAGCAGCTGATATAATAACAATTAAAAAATAACAGAATGATTCATGAATAAACTATTCTAAAAGAATCATAAAATTGACAAATGTGAAACATCAGGATCTGCAATTAAACAAATCCTGTAATTAATAACGGAGTTTAATGAATATTAATTTCAGGGTAAGACCCGGCAAGGACCGGGTGCTTACCATTTTTATAAAAAACCTTATCCCCTCAATATTCGGACTGCTGGCAATGACAACAGCATGGATAATTGACGGTATATTTGTAGGCAGATACGTAGGTCCGCACGGAATTGCGGCTATAAACCTCTCATACCCTATTGTAAGTTTTTCATTCGGGATAAGCGTAATGATTGCAATGGGAGGAAGTACACTTGCCTCAGCGTCGAAAGGAGCAAAAAAAGAAAATGAGGGAAACAGATATTTCAGCGCGACAGTAATTCTTATTACTGTTTTATCTATTATATTTTCAATTACCGGTCTTATTTTTAAAATGCCGCTGATAAGCCTGCTGGGAGCAGATGATTATATAAGCGCCTATGTATCTGAATATATAACCATAATATTTTACTTTATTTTTCCGCTTGTAATTACCTACACTTTTGATGCATTTATTAGAAATTCAGGCGCCCCGGGATTTTCAGTACTTACCCTCACAGCTGGAGCTGTTCTTAACATTATTCTGGACTGGATTTTTGTTAGGAAAAATGGGATTCGGACTTACAGGGGCTGCTTATGCAACAGGAATTTCTCAACTTGCAGCAGCCTTAGTCCAATTGATATTCTTTTTTTCAAAAAGATCAATGTTCAAATTTACATCTCCCTTTGTTCCTTTGAAATCTGTTATTCAGATTATTTATAACGGATCTTCTGAATTTATAAATGAGATGTCAGCAGGTATAACTGCTTATCTTTTTAATATTACCCTGATGAAAAGAATTGGTTCTGAAGGGGTGTCTGCATTCAGTATATTTAATTACATAATGCTTATTGCAATTATGATATTTTTTGCATCAGCTCAATCAATTCAGCCGGAAATAAAACTACTGCTATGGAGCAGGAAAAAAGATAGAATCAAAAAAATGTTTATTCTTGGAACAGGATTTAATATTACAGCAGGTATTATATTTTTTGCAGCTGTATTTCTTAAAGCAGATTCACTTGCCCATCTTTTTACAGGAAAGGAAAGCAGTCTTGATGCTCTTGTAACAGAAATAGCAAGGTACTTCAGTTTTGCTTTTCTGATTTCCGGAATCAATATAACTGCATCCGCCTATTTTACATCTGTACAGGAGGCGGGAAAATCTGCAGCGATTGCATCATCAAGAGGGCTTGTATTTATAGTAATTTCTCTCCTGGTTCTACCTGCACTCATAGGTAATACAGGGATATGGCTGACAGTACCGGCAGCAGAACTTATTACTCTCATAATTTCAGTGTTTCTTATTGTTAAGCACAAAACACTTGCTAAGCAGCCTGCTTTATAAACAGATAAAGCAGAATTATACGGATTTTGCATAATTTCTGCTTTTATTCATTTTTCAGACTTAAAATCTTCAAAACTTAATCAATTTAAATTATTTTGTATTTTTACCGCTTTTTCTTCGTTATTTTGCTATGAATTGCATATAATTTTTGGTGGACGGATTATCATTTTCAGATTAAAATTCATTATAGATTCAGCCGGCTTTCATACTTATACATAAATAGAATCAAAGTTTCTCTTTTTAATACTCCAGAGCCGGATACCGGATTAAAAGGAGAATAAAACATGCCTGACAGAAACAAATTGATTTTTATCCACAAAAATCCTTCTCGAAAGCTACAGCATCGATGTATCAGGAGATATTTCCGGTTCAGACAATAATGAATTGAAAAAAAAAGCAGCTGATATTGCCTACCCGGTTGTTTTAAAAGCGCATTCAGATGAAATAGTGCACAAATCGGATATAGGCGCTGTAATACTTGATATAAAATCAGAAGATGATCTGATTATGGCAAAGGATCTGATTATTTCAAATGCTTTAAAAGCAGGATACTCTAAGCCGGAGGAATTTCTTATACAGAAAATGGCGCATTCCGGATTAGAAGTGCTTGTAGGAGCGCATCAGGATCCGGTTTTCGGTCCCCTAATTATTGTAGGGTCCGGCGGAAAATATGTAGAACTGATGGCAGACACAGCTCCGGGAATCGGGCTTTTAAAGGACAGTGATGTTGAGGAAATGCTTTCCCTGACCAGAGCCGGAAAAATAATTGACGGTTACAGAGGCGATGCTCTTGATAAAAAAGCAATCATAGAAATTGCAAAAAATATTTCAAAACTTATGGCTGAAAACCCTGAAATACTTGAAATAGATCTTAATCCTGTTGTCCTCTACAAGGAAGGATATGCTCTTGTAGATGCAAGAGTAATTAAAGGGGGAGCGGTTTTTAATGATAATGTTTCAGAAATCCCTGAAGATGTAAGGGCAAGTCTTGAAAAAGTGCTTAATCCGGAATCTGTCGCTGTATTCGGAGCATCCCGCCCCGGGACTATGGGGGGAATTATTCTGAAAAACTGTATGAGAATAAAAAAGCTGTATCCGGTTAACCCCAACAGGGATACAGTACAGGGGATGAAATGCTATAGAAGCATTGATGATCTGCCGCAAGCCCCCGATGTTGGCGTTTTTATTATCAATGCAGAAGGGACAGTAAGAGATTTTGAAGAATTCTGTAAAAAGGGAGGAAAAGGGGCAATAATCCTGAGCGACGGCTTTGCTGAGGTTGGGAGAAAAGATCTTGAAGACAAGCTTGTTGAAACAAGCAGAAAATACGGTGTTGCATACCTGGGGCCTAACTGTCTGGGCGCTGTAAACAACTTTGCAGGGCTCAACACTTTTTTATTCCGGAACACAGATCAAGTATTATAGAAGAACCGAACGGTATAGGAATTATCTCACAGTCAGGAGGAATCGGACTTGAAATCCTTGAAATGATGAGGGCCGACAATATGAAGCTTGGTAAACTTGTGTCGATTGGAAATGCAAGCGGCGTAGGAATACCTGAAATTCTAGACCACATGGGGGAGGATCCCAACATAAGCGTAATTGCAATATATCTTGAAGGAATTAAAAACGGAAAACAGTTTCTTGAAAATCGGCAAAAAAGTAACAAAGAAAAAACCGGTTTTTGTAATTAAGGGAGGCGTTGGAGGCGGAGCAGAAGCTACTCTATCGCATACAGCTTCCCTTGCAGGAAATGTTGAAGCGTTCAAAGCATGCTGCAGACAGGCAGGCTTCTATATGATTGAAGATTTAACCGAGGACCCTAAAATACTTGTAAATGTATTATCGCTTCTTACTACAAATCCGGTAGCTCACGGCGACAGAGTTGCTATTGTTACTGTCGGAGGCGGAGCAGGTATTCTGCTTGCGGACCAGATAACTGAATACGGGATGGAGCTGGCAGAATTCACAAAAGATACAAAACTGGCCTTAAGAGAACTTATAGGGGCAAAAAAAACATTCGGCAAAAACCCTGTCGACCTTCTGGGGGACTGCGACGACAACAGACTGCTTGAAGCTTTGAGAATTATAGATAAGGATCCGCAGGTAGACAGTATAATTGCAGCGCTGTATCTGCAGGTGCCCTTCCTTTCCGAATATCTCGCAGACAGACTTGTAGATCTTAAAAATTCAATGACAAAGCCTATGATAGTTTCTCCCAGAGGATTCTCAGAATATGTAATGAATATCAGAGACTATCTATATAAAAGGATTTTCATACATACACAGTTCCCATTGATTGAACCTCTGGGAATTGCCCTTGATATCTGGAAAAAATACGGAAAGAACTTTTAATAAAACACTATAAAATATTT
>LQAH01000172.1_pt1 | contig 18930 bp, 22 predicted proteins | sample 1535791 | NCBI WGS metagenome assembly LQAH01 (sample SAMN04331585, study PRJNA305678) | bioreactor metagenome | isolation source: bioreactor_4 inoculated with Wadden Sea sediment 2nd replicate of a... | place: Germany:Bremen
TGTCAATGGTCACGAGGAATTGTATAGAGGACCCCATTGTCAAGACAGTTTTTTGTCCAAATTAAGCGTCAAAATCGATTTAAACTTTTCGGCCTTTATCTCTTGTGACCTCAATGGATTTTTGGGTACAAATTGTCATAGGCAAACTCCTTGGTTTAATTTTTTCTAAGCGACTGAATTATAAAATATTTCCGAGAATCTTTTCTCTCTTTCTTTTTAAGCTTCTCGTGAATTATTCGGGGCAGACATCGGGAACACCGCAAATCACTTATTTTTATAAAGTAAAACCCCTACCTCATGAAAATCGGAGGCAGGGGTTTTCTTCGCATGTTTTTTTAGCTTTCAATGGTGCCGGCGCGGACACCCTTGAGGTAGTTCATGCAGAACGGGTCATGTCCCAGCAGCATGTCCGCGGTCCGGATGACGGCCATGATTTTCTTGTCCAGAGGATCGATAATAGCCGAATCCATCCCCGCATCCATCATCAGGGTCACGAAGGTGCGGTTAATGATTTGGCGCTGGGGAAGACCGTAGGAAATGTTGGACAATCCGCCGGTGATGTGGACTTCAGGGAACTTTGCCTTGATGGCCCGGACGGCGTCCAGAACCATCACGCCCTTGTTGGTGTCAGTGGCGATGGGCTGGACCAGGGGATCCACGTAAATGTCTGTCATGGGGATGTTGACTCTATTCAGTTCCTCCACCAGAGTGGTGGCCCGGCCGACAATATCGTCGGCTGAGCTGGGCATTCCGGCATCATCCATGCACAGGGCGATCACTTTGCAGGATTTACCGGAAAGGAAGGGCATCATAGAGTTGAACCGTTCCTTTCCAGGGAGATGGAATTGATCATGGGTGTCTTTTCCACCATGGCAAAGGCCATTTCAAGAATGGCCGGATCCGGGCTGTCCAGGGTCAGCGGCACGGTGGCCATGGGCTGGATGGTATCCAACAGCCACTTCATGTCTGCCTTTTCATGGCCAATGCGGGCCCCGGCATTGACATCGATAAAATTGGCCCCGGCTTCCAGCTGTTTTTGACATCATTGACAATATAATCTGCATCCCGATCAGCCACGGCCGTCTGGATCAGTTTTCTGGAAGTATTGATCCGTTCTCCGATCACTTCAAACATGGCTAATCCCTCTATACGGCCAGCGATTTGCAAGCTTGAAGCAGAACCCGCATCTGCTGCGAACCCATCTGCTCCTATTTCATCTGCAAAAGCCTGGGTGACCGGGGCGCCGCCTACTAATATCTTCACCTGTTCTCTTAAGCCGGCTTCCACAATGGCGTCGATGGTCTGCTTCATAGCCGGCATTGTGGTGGTCAGAAGAGCCGAGAGGCAGACGATTTTAGCATTTTTTTCCTTGATCTGTGCCACGAATTTTTCCGGTGGAATGTCCACGCCCAGATTATGGACCGTGAGGCCGGCACTTTCCATCATCATGGCCACGAGATTTTTTCCGATATCATGCAGGTCGCCTTTGACCGTGCCGATAATGACACAAGCCCTCCCGACGCTCCCTCCTTCCCCCAGCAACGGCTTGAGGATCTCTACACACTGCCCCATCGCTTGGGCCGCCATGAGCACTTCCGGATGAACATGTCTCCGGACTCCATCTTTTCGCCCACAATATCCATACCAGCAATCAGGCCCTTGTTGAGAATATCATTTGCCGGGATGTCGGCGGCAATGCCGGCATTAACCAGTTCTGTCAGTTTGTCGGCATCACAGGCCACCAGTGCTTGAATTATTGCATTGAAATCTGTCATTTTAGCCTCTTTTTAATGATTTAATATTTCCTGCCTGCGGTGAACCATCCATTCAGATAATTCCTGTAAAATGCCTTGGTCCATTGCAGGTTCCTGATACTGACCAAGCCTTTTTTCTAATAGTTCGCTGGCTTGCTCGACAATATCTCGTCCCCCTTTTTTCGTCCATACGGCATGTGAATCTCTGTTGCCCAGTTCATGCTGGAACAAAGAACGGAAATTCCGAAAAGTGCTTGGATGGGTCAGATAATTTCCTTTGGATCCCATGGACAAAATAGTGTCAAATTCAAGGGTCTCTGAGTTAACCTCGATTTTTGCCTGGATGACAGAATATATCTGCAGATTTCCTCATCCATCACCCATTTCTCCAGACTGGTTGCCAGGTATGAGCTGAGCATTCCAAATGAGTGCAATATATAGTCCGCACCGCTTGCTATTGCCGTATCCAAACTAAGCGCACTTTCTGCCATGGCCTGACCGTCCAGTAGGTGGGAATCACTCAAAGCCCCTCCGGTGCGGCAGGGAAGCCTATAATATCTTGCCAGCTGTGTTATGCCTTTTGAAAGTAATAGTGTTTCAGGCGCCCCGAGGCAGGAAGTCCCGTTTTTCATATATAGAGGACAGGAGGTACTGCCATAGATCACGGGGGTTCCTGGATTCACAATCTGGCTTAACACTACCCCGGCAAGCAGTTCTGCATTTCCCAATGCCAAGGCGCCGGGGATGGTAACCGGTGCAGAAGAGCCCAAGAGAAGCATATTTGTGATAGCGGCCGGCTGGCCGTATTCAGCCAGGATAACCAATGCTTCCGCCTGTTCCGAAGCATATTGCAAAGGTGACAACGGGTTGATGATCCCGAGTGTTGAAGGATTATTGATCAGTTTCTCCTTCCCTCCGAAAACGATGCCGATCATCTCGAGACTGTCTTTGAGACAAAGAACATTTTGCGTATTGGCTGTTGCCGCCACATCGCACATGGTCAGATCGAACCACAGCATATCGAGATGGCTGGTTTCAGAAACCAGTTCATGGGGATGGACCGATTCGTGGGCGGTCATCTGATTCAATGACGATGACTGAACGAGCTTGGCGATCTTTTTATAATCCGCCATTGTCCCCAGCCTCTGAGATTTGTCTTTTTCAGCGATGTAGACTTCCCCGCTGGTGCCGCAAAAAACGGGAAACCCGTTTCCCAATTCAAGATTCTTTTCCGGGTTCCGTGCCCGAATTTGAAATGCTGCCGGTGCGCTTTCAGTGGCTGACAGAATTTGCCGCTCATTAAAGAATACTGTAGAACCGTCAATTTTAAATCCATGCTGTTTGAAAACTCTCAACACTGATTCACTGCCGATCACAATTCCATGCTGCTCTATAATTTTTATGGATGTACCATGGATCAGCTCCAGATCAGAAGTCGTGAAAATATTATTTACCGGATTCCATCTGTCCTTCATGAATGATTCCTCTCTTTTTCTATGGATGTGAATAGCGACCGTACCGGATACCAGAACGCCCAGAATGCTCAATACAGCAGAAGTTGCGAACAGGATCTTGTATCCTTCAATCCCTTTATGGGTATCCAGGATATTTCCAGCCCATGTATAGATGAAAGCATCAGGGGCAAACCCGATCACTGAGGCAAATCCAATGGCAGCGCCACTGAAGGAGGAAGGAATTTTCAAATCTTCAATCAAAGTGAAATACACGCCGCGGATCGCATACATTGCTGCAAAAAGTGAAATAAACATGAATATGATGATTCCGGACCATGAAGGATCTGCAGGCGAGGTATAGATAAACATAGCTGTCGCAAACAGCAATACATAACAGATAAAAAGCACATTCGGGCGGGAACCGATTTTATCCCCGACGACTCCCCCGATCGGACCGGCCAGGAACTGGCATCCGTAATTCCAGAAAGTGGCCCAGAACGCTGCTGAAGTGGCTGTAACCCCCATTACTTCTGTAAGGTAAGGGGTCATATAACTGCCAAGTGCCATGACAGCGTAACAGCAGAATACGATAACAGCCACTGCCCAGACCAAAGGAGACTTTATTGTGGCAACAATATCCTGAACAAGTGATTCATTCGGTTCAAGAATCTTAGAATCTTCAAAAAAGAACCAGGTGAGTATGGCGGCAAGCACAGTACCCGCACTGATAAAATGCAAACTCCAGGTCAGGCCGGTTCGTTCAATGGCAAATTTAGCAAAAATCGCCACTACCGCAAAACTTGCAACGGTTGAAACAAGCCCCCTTATGCCTTCAAGAAGTCCGAAAAATCTTCCCTGTTCATCAGAATCGGCCATGTCTTTAGTTGTTCGGATAAAAGCCGCCCAGAAAGTCAATGTGGTGCAGACCCCCCAGGCACCGTGAACAATGATTGTCATAATATACGCGGGGTAGGTCGCAAAATAAAACCCGAGAAGACCGGTTGAAATGTAAGAAAAAGACAGCAGCTTCCTTGCAGATATTCGGTCTGCCAGCCATCCTCCGGGCCAGTAGGTTAATAGGGCGCAAAGCCCGTATGCACTCATGGAGACACCAAAGGCGGTGTGATCCAGTCCAAGTGCATTTTGAAGGGGATCATAAAAGGTGTACCGGATATAGGGAAGCAGATAAATAAATCCGCTGCCCCATGCAAGAATGCAAAGTCTCAAATATCTTGTTTTGTCATTCACTATCATTGAAAATATGCCCATGATGTCTCCGTTATTTTGCCAGCTGTTTCTCCCCTTCCCTGCGGATCTCCCTGAGTGCAGTCAAGATCTTTTCCGGCAATGCTTTCGGAACATGGGTATTGATAATTTCTTCAACCTTCTGGTCGGCCCTTTCTTCAAGAGGCATTGCCCCCGAACTGACCCAAGCGTCATATGAATCCTTGAAGAAAAGCCGTGGCTGCCACACCTCTTTTCTCATGTGCTCGATGGTGTGTTTCTGGGTCAGGAAATTTCCGGCAGGGCCGACCGCATTGATCACTTCGGTTGCAAGGGTCTGGGCATTCACCTCGATCCCCTGGTTGAACCGCTTTATCCAGCTGATGATTTCATCTCCAATCACCATCATGGCACATGAACAGGCCATACCCATATCCAGATAGCCGACATCATGGATTAAATTAACGCCTGATAGTGCCTGCAGCGCTGCATCTAGTGCCGCTTCTATTCCGGCCTGAGCATCCGGGGTCTTGGAATCTGCCGCACCGGCCAGCCCCCAGGTCGGCAATCCCACCGATCTTGCGATTTGTGCCTGTGCCGCCAGAGCAAGGGTTTGCTCCGGCCCCGAAGTAAAAGCGATACCGTTTCTCATGTTTCCCGTATAAATGGCGGCAGTCAGGCAGCAAGGGGCACCTTGCCTGAACAGTTGCGCAAGAAGGATTGAGAAAAGCTTTCAGCCGTGGCCAGGGCAAGCGAGCCGGCAATGGTGACAGGGGAGGTAAAACCCATGAACTGAGCACCCGATGTCACCTGTGGGATAAGTCGCTTGGCGCAAATGGCAATTTTATCCACAATATCTGCTGGATAATGAAGCGGGGTGATGGGCTCGGGGTATGCGGCAATAAATGGATTTCTGCTGAGTGCATCTTCTCCGCCCGCAATTACAGACGCCATATCAATGATAAACTCCACGCCTTTGGCCGAATACCCACAGAAAACAATAGGTTTGACCGTATTCTGCACAGCCGTTTCAAATTCACACAAATCAGCCGAGTTTCCGGGTATATCCTGTGCTGATCCAAAAGGCATGACAAAATCAATATTATCCAGAGCATCTGCAATTTTGGCCCCCACATGATGTCTTCAACAGTTGTGAGGGTCCGCTTCTTATTGAGTGCATGTCTTTGATTCGGACTCGCCGTGGATGTTCCGAAAAGCTTTTCCCGCCGGTTAAATCCATGACCGGCTTTTTTCCCTGTTGTACATCGCGAATCCTTTTGGGACTTTCCGGAGGGCATACTCGATTGCTGAACGGGGCGTATACACTCTGTTACCTTCAATAACAGTTCCTGCGCTCTTCAAAAGCTTCAATGCTTCGGGATGTTCGACGATGCATCCGGTTTGCTCCAGTATGAGGAATGCCGCCTGTTTGATTTCATGTACGTGATCACAGCTGATCGTCTGTAAAAAAGGGACGGCATGACTCGAATATCCTGAATAAATCATTTGAATTTCCTTTTTGTATTATTGATTCAATTAATACCGATGGATCAGTATTCTCAGGTTTACGGTCTTACCCATTTACGGAAAATGTACTGTTCGGATTGATTTCCCTCTTACGGGAATAAGCAGCGGCATTGATTTCAAGGCCGGTATATTTGCAGCGGAACATTAAGGGGGAGGAATCATGGTCATTTTTGTTTTCGCAGTATTCGATTAAATCAAACATCAGTTTGCCGACGGCAGGTCCGTTTTATACTGGTTCCCGCTTGTCCCGACTGCCATATAGAAGCCGCTTAGGTCAGACTTGTCATATATCGGGATCCAGTCATCAGATACATCATAAAGATCCACGATACCCTTCGGCTTATTGGGAATGGTCAATCCATTCACTCTTCTTGCCAGCCGCATCACCTGGGCATTCCATTGATCCTCTGTAACCGAACGGTTGAATTCGTCGGGATTTTCAATCCATTCTTTTTCGTCGCAATCCGGGTCCTCACTGCCGACCAGAATCAGGTTGCCGGCCTCCGGTCGATAGTAAGCACCTGAATCCCCATCGCCGATATGCATTCCGAAAGCTTCATAATCGACGCCTTCCGGTGCTGGTGCAAAGTGGACTTCATGCCGAAGAGCCCGAGTCCGGATGTTCATACCGTCGGTAACCCCCGCCAGATGGTTGATGACTCCAGAGTGCGGACCAGCCGCATTGACGACAATCCCGGATGAAATTTTCTTTCCATCACTGAGAGCGACACCAGACACTTGATTGTTGTTTCTCAATATTTCAACAATCTTTGTATTGAACAAAATTCGGCACCTTTGGCCTGTGCTCCCCTCATGATATTGTGGCAGGAAAGGACCGGATCGTTGATGTACCCGGAATCCGGTGTATACATGCCACCTTTGACGTATTCCCGGGAATCATGAAAGAAAAGTTCATCATCCGGCCTTCTAGGAGGGTAGAATTTTTCATATTGAAAAAGGGAGCAGCCTGCTTGATTTTTTCCCTGTCCCAATATTCCCAGCGAACCCCCACCCGATCATACCTTTTTTGAAGGGCTTCATGGCTGTAACTCGGATAAGCAAACTCAATGGAACCTTTGTTGATGAATTTTATCAGACCTTTTTCATCCGTTGCACCGATATAGTTTGTCCAATCATCCCAGTATGCTCTTGCTTCCCAGGAAAGTGCTACACCTTCATGGGTTGAATAGCTGAATCGGATGATGGCACAGGAATTTGAAGTTGACCCGGCACCAGGTTCGCCCAAAGCATCTACAACAACTGTAGAATATCCTTTTTGGCAAATTCAAACCCAATGGCACATCCCATAATTCCGGCACCGATTACAACAACGTCTTTTTTCATAATAGCAAATCTCCTCGAAAACAGCATTATCGTTTCGGTTTGCCCAACTGCAAATTCCGCACCATGAAAAATCAATGCCTGAAATCATTTCTTGATATGCCAAATTTCTTCATTTTGTGATACAATGATTGTCTTGTAATTCCAATATTTTGTGCTGATGCACTGACGTTGCCATACGTCATTTTTCAGTACATTTTTGATTAAAGCCTTTTTCTTTTTTTTTCCTTGTCTTCCATAAGGGATTTTATATCAGGAGCGGGCGAACTGATGGACCGGCTTTCATCTGTTTCGGCCATGAAAGGTATATCGGGCTCAGGCCCCGAGAACTGTCTTTGCTCAAGGCAGACTGCATCCAGAAATGTTTGGGGCAGCATCTCCAAAGATATAGTCGATTCAGCCTCCGCTATATTCATTGCCCCTTCCATCACGTGCTCCAATTCCCGTATGTTGCCCGGCCACGAATAGTTCACAAAAAGATCGATGACCTCTTTTTCAACATCATGGATCTTTTTGTGTAAAGCTGTATTGTGTTTTGACATGAATAAGGTGACAAAATCCTCGATTTCATCGGTCCTTTTTCTTAACGGAGGAATGAAAAGCGTGACAACACTTAAACGGTAATAAAGATCCTTTCTGATCCTTTGCAGTTTCAGAGTGTTGGCGGGTGTTGAACCGATGGAGCTGATCACTTTAAGGTTGAGGTCATATTCTGAAGAACTGCCGATCCTTCTTGCCCGCTTGTCCTGAAGAACCCTTAACAGCTTGGGCTGCAATTCAATGGGCATGGAATCAATTTCATCTAAAACAGCACACCGTTATTGGCTTGTTCAAAGAGACCCGGCTTTTCCATGGCGCCGGTAAAAGCTCCTTTGGTTGTACCAAAAAGGAGCCCTTCGATTAAAGTGGCTGGAATGGCGGAGCAGTTGATGGCAATATATTTCCCTTTCTTCCATTTTGAAAAATTGTATATGCAGGTAGCGATCATGTCCTTCCCCGTTCCTGTTTCTCCGCTCAGAAGAATGGAGGATGGTGAATTGCTGGCCAGTTTGGCAATTCTGATGATTTCCTTAGTCTGGGGTGTGGAGGCAATTAACTGATCGAAACTCAAATTTCTCTTTGAAAAAGAACTGTCCTCTGAAGTGGAGATCGGTATGTCGGCTATATGCATGCTGGGCAGCTGCTGGACAAAACAGACACACCCGATGATATCTTTTTCAATAATGGGGTAAACCCAGTGGGAGGAATTGATCATTTTCCCGTTAATCGTTCTATAGATTTTATTGCGGACGGTAAGAGGCCTCCGTGTCTCCAGACACTGCATGATGTAGCTTCCCGAAAAAGTGGGTCCGTAAATGTAATTCACATTCTTGCCCAGTACGAAAGAAGGTTCCAGATCGTCGATTTTGCTTTGTTCTTCGTTATAATAATGAATGTTACCCAGTTTATCGGTGATCATAATGCCGATTGGGATACCGTCAAAAACATCCTGAAAATCGATAGATCTGATAATCTTACTTAAATTCATCTTGTCCTCATTGGTTGTTGTCATGTTTCTGCCGACAATATAGTAAATCATAAAAGCAAAAAGTGAAAATCATTTTTACACTTTTTGCTTTGTACCTATACATATTTGTATAAAAATAGCATCTGATGGTTCGGAAAACCAGCAGAAAAAACACCATTCTTCCGGTATTCTTTCCTAAAATCAAAGCCAAGGAAAAATGAGGCTATTGGCACATATTTTGATAACAATAATGATATGTTTTTCGTTTGGCCGGCCGCCAAAGTGAACTAACTGACGTCCCTACTGCCCATCCGTGTAAAACGAGTGGATTACTCGGGAGGGCAAGTACATGATCTTAATTCAACTGAAGCAACAGGAGGAAGCGATGAAATCAAAGATTCATCCGGCAGTCAAGGATCTGAAGAGTGATTATGAAAAGGGCAAGCTGTCCAGAAGGGAGTTTATCCGCCTTTCAACACTTTTGGGTGTATCTGCATTTGCAGCCACCCAGATGGCAGGTGTTAAATGGGCCGGCAAAGCTTTTGCCGGCAACATCAAAAGAGGAGGGACCCTCAAGGTGGCCACCGCACTGCAGAAAATTGCCCATCCTGCCACTTATTCATGGATCGCCTCCAGCAACGTAACCCGAATGGTGGCAGAGTACATGACCCTGACGGATGAGAAAAACATTACCCATCCTTATTTACTAAAGAATTGGGAGGCCAGCGAAGACCTCAAGACCTGGACCCTGAACCTGAGGCAGGGCATCACATTCAACAATGGGGACAAATTTACCGCCGATGACGTCATTTTCACCTTGAACCAGTGGCTTGATGACAATGTCGGTTCGTCTATGAAGGGGATCGTGGGGGCCTACCTTGATCCCACCGGTATAGAAAAAGTTGATGACTTTCAGGTCAAACTGCATTTAAAACAACCCGAGATTTCCATTCCAGAACATTTTTTCCAATACCCCGCCCAGGTACTTAACCACCGAACTTTTGAGGGGGATTTTTTGAAAGCGCCCCACGGTACCGGACCCTACCTGCTGGAGAGCTACAGTGAAGGAGAAATGGCCGTTGTCAAAAAACGGGAAGGGTACTGGCAGAAAGGTGCGGACGGCCAGCCGCTGCCTTACCTTGATGCAATAGAATTTATTGATATGGGAACCGAAACCGCCCCCATGATTGCCGCCATTAAAAGCAAGGATATCGATATCATTGATTCGTCTGATATCCTTGGGGTCGATGTTTATATGGCCCTCAGAAACGATAAAGATATTGTCATCAAGCAGGCTCCCACAGCCTCGGCCCAGGTGCTCCGCATGAGGGTCGACCTCAAACCCTGGGACAACGAAAAAGTCAGAATGGCCATGCGTCTCTGTCACAATCATGAAAAAATTCTGGGAATCGCCCACATGGGACAAGGGCTGGAAGGACAAGATTTCCACGTATACCCCTTTCATCCGGAGTACTGCGAGATGCCCGTTCCGGAATATGATCCGGCCCGGGCCAAACAGCTGCTGGCTGAAGCCGGCTATCCTGACGGTGTTGAAGTCAACCTGGCGGTGGGCTCTGGCTGGGCTGACGTGGTCCGGTATGCGGAAGTCCTTAAACAAGACGCCCTATCCGGCGGATTCAAGATCAATATACAGACCATGCCCAATTCCCAGTATTGGGAAAAATGGACCGAGGTGGATTTCGGCATTACCCCCTGGACCCACAGACCCCTTGGGACCATGGTGCTGAACTTGGCTTATACGGCGGATGACAAGGGCAAACCCGTCCCCTGGAACGAAACACGCTGGGTGGATAAGGAATTTTCAGAACTGCTGATCCAGGCCAACGGTACGCTGGATGTCGAAAAGCGCAGGAAAATTTTCTGTAAACTCCAGAAAATTCAGTATGAAAGGGGTTCCATTGCCATCGGCTACTGGCAGGCAGTCTGGATGGTGAGCAGAAAAAACTTCAAAGGATTTGAAGGCCATCCCAACGGTTTTTTTCTGTTTAACAATGCCTATCTCGCGTAATCCGTTGCAGATCCTGAATCCCATACCCGGACGCGGCCGGGTATGGGTTCCAATAATCAATTATATGATTGGAATGCCGTGGCTGTATTTATATTAAGGCGGTTTACTCTGCTGCTGGTGACCATGCTGCTGGTTTCCATGGCGGTTTTTTTTATCACAGAGGCGTCCCCGGGTAATATTGCCAAAAATGTTCTGGGGGTATTTATCACACCGGAACAGGAAAAGTCATTTTTGAGCCAGAATGGGCTAGATAAACCGGCCTGGATTCGGTATCTGTACTGGATTGCCGGAAGCGATTGGATCGCTGCCAGGAAAATAGACATGCCTCTAAAACGGATCTGCCTGGAAGGGGGCTCTGATGAATGGTGGGCCAGAAAGGGCAGTTCTCTTATCCAATGGAAAATATCAGGGGATGATCTGATTGCCCTGGAGATATTCCCCGACGGCACCCGTAAGGAGTACCCAGACAACGGAAGATGGAACAAAGCGGAAGACGGCAGCCTTTATTTCTGGGCATTGATACCCATAACCATGCCGTTAAATGGGAAAAGGGGAAAGACACCAGGGTTTGGCGGTTTGTCATGGGCAAAGGATGGATGGAATCTTCAGGCGGACCTGTGGAATACATCCCTTTAAAAAAGGGTTTATCCGGGGGATCCGGGGGTATCGTTCAGAACCGGCAGGCCTGTTGGCAAAAGTCTGTTTGTACGTCTTCGGAACTCCGTGTTCCTGGCCGGCATCGCTTTTGTGATTGTGATGCCCCTGTCCCTTTTGCTGGGCATGGCTGCCGGGCTGTCAGAAGGCTCTTTACAGGACCGGATCCTTTCCATTGGCGGCATGATGTTTTCAGTGATCCCTGAATTTGCCACCGGCATTTTCCTCATCCTGATCTTTTCCATGTGGCTTGACCTGTTGCCTGGCGCTGCAGTATTGGGTGCATCTGCACCATGGGAAAACCGGTTATGTTGGTCCTGCCGGTTCTTACCCTGACCCTTATCGAGCTGGGATATGTCCTCAGAATCACCCGGACTAGCATGGTGGAAACCATGAGATCCCCTTATATAAGAACAGCCTTTCTCAAAGGGCTCCCTTATTGGAAAGTCGTATTCAAACATGCCGTCCGGAATGCCCTGATTGCTCCCATTACCGTCATTATGCTTCATGTGAACTGGCTGTTGGGAGGCATTGTCATTGTCGAGGTGGTGTTCGGATTTCCCGGCATCGGAGCTTATCTTCTGGAGTCTGCTTTATACAAAGATTTCAATGCGTTGGAAGCTGGGTCCATGATCATGGTCTTTGTGGCGGTAAGCACCCAGTTGATTGCCGATATCGTCTACACTTTTTTAAATCCGAGGATCGATATGACTGAAGAAAAACAGGGGGGAAAACATACGGTTCTTGACGGCCTGTTCATCCTGTTTGCCTCTAAAACCGCTATGATCGGCCTCATTATAGTTCTGTTCTGGATTTTCGTGGCCGTATGCGCCCCCCTGCTGACCCGATATTCTCCTGTGGAACAGGACTGGAAAGCTTCGAATCAGGGACCTCCAGGGAGCATATTCTGGGCACGGATGAACTGGGCAGGGATCTGTGGGCCAGACTCGCCTATGGTGCCCGAATCGTTCTGGCAGTTCTTCCGGTGACGGAAAATTATGGATCCCTGGGGGTACGGCCATCTGGGGGGTGGTGGTAGGTCTGGTCATCGGGGCGACCCTGGGGCTTGTCGGCGGATACAAAGGCGGCTGGGTAGATGAACTGGTCATGCGGTTTCTGGATGCCATGATGGCGATGCCCATTATTCTTCTCTACCTGATTATCGTGGCAGCAATGGGCGCATCAGCCATCAACATCGTTATTGCCATTTCCATCGTGGGTGTGCCCGGGATTGCCCGCCTGGTCCGCAGCTTGACTCTGGACATTAAAACCAGAGAGTATATCCGGGCAGCGGAAACCCGCGGTGAAAATTCATTTTATATCATGTTTGTAGAAATCCTTCCCAATGCCAAGGGTCCCATCATCATTGATTCCATGCTCAGAGTCGGATATGCCATTTTGCCATGGGCACTTTAGGGTTCCTCGGCCTGGGCCTTCAGCCCCATCTCCTGACTGGGGCAGCATGGTGGCCAAAGGCAGGGCGTTTATCTTGACTGGAAGCCCTTGGGCAGCTCTGTGGCCATCTCTGGCCATTGCCTCCCTGGTGGTAGGGCTCAATCTTCTGGCCGACGGCATCCGAGAGGAGACCACACGGTATCAATAAATAAGGGGGAGCAGCATATGGGCCCAACGCCAGACAATGAAGCGGTTCTGGAAATCAAAGATCTCCAGATATCCTATGAAACCAGATGGGGAGATGTCCCGGCTGTCAGGGGTGTCGATTTTAAGGTCCGCAAAGGAGAGACCTTGGGTATCGTCGGCGAATCCGGATGCGGCAAGAGCACCATTTCCTACGGTATCCTCAATTTTTTGGGTCGCAATGGGAAAGTCACCGGTGGTAGTATCAAATTCATGGGCCAGGAAATGGTGGGCCTGTCCAAGTCTGAATTTGAAAAAATAAGGGGAAACCAGATCTCAATGGTTTATCAGGATCCCATGCAAGCACTGAATCCGTCCCTGACCATCGGCACCCAATTAGCCGAGGTACTGATTACCCATCAGAGGATACCTCCGAAAACCGCCTGGGAAAAATGCATTAACATGCTTAAACGGGTCTATATGCCGGATCCTGGAAATGTCATGAATCGCTTTCCGCATATGATCTCAGGAGGACAGCAGCAGCGGGTGGTCATTGCTATGGCCCTCTTAAACAACCCGAAACTGCTGATTATGGACGAACCCACCACCGCTCTGGACGTCACTGTGGAAGCGGCTGTACTGGATCTGGTCGAAGACCTGAAAAAAGATTTCAACACCGGAATTATTTTCATTACCCATAACCTGGGGGTCGTTGCGAGGATTTCCAACAGTCTGTGCGTTATGTATGCAGGAGAAATGGTGGAAAAAGGGCCTATTGAAACCATTTTCAAAAACCCGGCACACCCTTACACCCGCGGGCTTTTGTGCTGTGTGCCCCGGCTGTCGGATGACCTGTCCTTCTCAAGACTCTGGTCCATCCGAGGCAGGGTACCGCATCCGAGGGAGCGATCCTCAACCTCATGCATCTTTGCTCCCCGGTGTGACTGGAAAATTTCCCGGTGTGATACAGAGCATCCACAGCTTGTCAGTATCCCGGGAAGCCTGGATCACCGGTCCAGATGTTTCATGGGCGCAGATACATTGAAAATCGGACTTCATGAATATGCCCGGGGTAAAAGAGCATTGCTTCAAGACCTGTATGATGACGAGGATCAGTCTTATACCAAGGATATTCTGGCTGTAGACAACCTCAAAATCTATTACGAGCAGCAGGTATCCTCTTTGAAACGCCTGGTCGGTATGGGGAAAATGAGTATGTCAAAGCTGTTGACGGCATCTCCCTGAAGATAAGAAAAGGGGCCACCATCGGCATCGTGGGGGAATCCGGCTGTGGAAAAAGCACATTCGTCAAAGGAATTATCGGCCTGGAATCCCCCACGGATGGCAGGGCCGAACTCATGGGAATCGACATCACTCATCAAAAAGCGTCAAAAAGGGACTTCTCCCTGATTAAAGAACTCCAGATGGTGTTCCAGAACCCTGATTCCACCTTGAACCCTTCTTATACTGTTGGCAGGCAGATCGCAAGACCCCTGAAAAATTCAAAGCCGTTTCAGGTAAAGGTATTCGCAAAGATGTGGAAGCCCTGCTTAGAAAAGTAAAACTGGCCCAATACTATTATGACCGGTATCCCCGGCAGCTCTCGGGGGTGAAAAACAGCGTATCGGCATTGCCCGCGCCATTGCCTGTCAGCCCAACCTGATTATCTGTGACGAACCAGTATCGGCTCTTGATGTATCGGTACAGGCCTCGGTCCTTAACCTGCTGAATGAAATAAAGGATGAGTTCGGTTCCACCTTCATCTTTATTGCCCACGACTTGAGTGTTGTCAGGTTTATATCCGACTTTATCGCCGTTATGTACTTGGGCCAGATCGTTGAGTTTGGATCGGTGGAAGATATTTATCCCCGCCGTATCATCCTTATACAGAAGCCTGTTGTCTGCCATTCCCATACCGGATCCGAATGCCGGAAGGAGAGTGGTGAGGCTCTCCGGCGATGTGCCTAGCCCTCTGAACCCACCTGTGGGATGCCACTTTCATACCCGGTGTCCAAGACGTAGGATGGCTCCTGAAAACGGCGCTATCTGCGCCAGGATGGAACCACCGGTCCGGAAGGTGAAAAAGGGACACACCATCAGGTGCCACATCCCTATCGAGAAACTGTCAAAAATCAGCCCGGTGGTAAATGTTGGAAATGGCAAAATAAACAAAAAAATTGCCTGATCTGCTGGTGTACGCCCGGCATGGGCACGGATTTATGGAGCGCAAGCCCCCTATATGTGAATCCTGTTGACGCTATAGCATTAGCCGAAAATAAGGGTGGAAGCGCGAGAGGCCCATCCGGAAAAAGTTGGAGTACAAAATCATGAGTCAACGAACGGAAACACCATATAAGGCCCTGTCTCCGGGTAACCCCGCACAACATGCCGATGCCCAGGATCCAGGAGACAGGGTAAATGAAATTTCATTGCGCCTTTCGGGGTGACTTGTTTGGTGATGGAGCAAAAGCCAGCAGACGTCATAGTAGCCAAAAGCCTGGAATTACGTCCCCTTTTTCCCGGGCGTTTGCCACCCACGAATGCATCATCCATGTCAATGACATCTTCCAACCGGTAAAAACTATCCCGGTGCTTCATTGCCGATCTAATTCTTTTAGGCACATCGCGCGCAGTCGGTCAAGAGACATCGGTCTGTTTAGACAAACGCAAAGCAGAGATTCCGCCTTTATCGGTAGCAGTCAAATAGATTGCCCAGGACCACTTTACCAAAGGCAAATTCGTAGCGTGAAACAAAATGCCTGTAGTCAGAGATACAAGATATTTGCACTTCGAACATTGGTGCATCTTCCTTGTGGTGATGTAACTGAATTTTTTACACCCACAACGCGGACGATAAAAACTTTCTGGCCATCGCACCTGGGAAAAAGCCTTTGCACAGGCTTCTTCCTTGAGGATCCGATACCGGATTTTCCCTGTTTTTCTTTCAATATATTTGAACGTTACAAGACCGTTTCCATTGGAAACAATATTTTTTTTAGCTTTTCCTTGAAGCTTCAGGGTCTTTAGCCGGCGTTCATAAAGTCTGTTAAAATGATTTACTTCGGATTGTTTCATGGTATACTCCTTATGAAACAATCGAATGTTAGGTGGCCGAATTAATCACCCAAAGAGGAGTATAAAATATTTTGGCTTTTTCCGCCGCAGAGCAGGTCATTCGACAAGGCCCTAAGCTTGACCCGCAAACACGCATATTGTTCGGAGTTAGCCGGAAATTATTACTCCGTTCTAAAGTTAAAGGTAGATTAGCGACGGGCAAGATAGTTTGGTCGTCATGCTCTGAAAAGGACTGAATATGAAAGTATGTTTTTGGGCTGTGTTGCTCTTGCTCTTAATAACAAGCGGTTTATTTGCTGATCAATCAAAAACTGTTGTTAAACTTGAAACCAAGACAGGAATATTGGAAGGCTCTCTTATTGTTCCCAACGAAAAAACTCAGTGCCTGTCGCATTGATTATTGCCGGATCGGGTCCGACAGACAGAGACGGCAATAATCCTGCAATGAACAATAATTCCTTAAAGATGTTGGCAGAAGCTTTGTCAAAAAACGGCATTGCAACATTGAGGTATGACAAAAGAGGCATCGGAAAAAGTCAGAAAGCCGGTCAAAAAGAAGATGAATTGCGATTCGAACATTACATATCAGATGCGGAAGCCTGGGCTGAATTACTAAAGAATGATAAGAGATTTGATAGGGTAATAATAATTGGACATAGCGAGGGATCATTAATCGGAATGATTGCAGCTCAAGAGAATGGCATTGATAAATTTATCTCAATTGCAGGACCTGGTTTTTCAGCAGATAAGTCCCTAATAGAACAGCTCAAGTCCCAACCGCCTGAGGTCTTGAACATCGCATTGCCGATTATTTATAAACTCAGGCAGGGGGAAACAGTTGATGATGTTAATCCGCTATTGTATTCTCTGTTCAGGCCCAGTGTGCAGCCATATATGGTGTCTTGGTTCAAATATGATCCAGCCGAAGAAATTGCCAAACTAAAGATTCCCGTGCTAATTATCCAGTTCAACCGACATCCAAGTGAGTGAAGAGGATGCGAAAATACTTGCCAAAGCAAATCCGAACTCTCGATTGAAATTTATCAAAGGAATGAATCATATTTTCAAGGATTCTGAATCAGATCCAATGCATAATATCGCAACCTATAATCAACCAGATCTACCAATAAAGCCTGATTTGACTGAAGCAATCACTGATTTTGTCTTGAAAGATGCTAAGTAGAACAAATTCAATTCAGCCGAAAAAAAATCTCGCGAGTGATTGGCTGCATTCACACACGGAGAATGAGCTGATAAAATTGCAGCCATTTAATGAAAGCGACTCTCACCAATTGATATTTGAAATCCCAAATGCTCGGTTTCTTCTCCAGTGGGTGAGGCCGAAATTATACATTTCCAGTGGATGCGGTCCAATTGAGTGACATTTTGGTGAAAACCATCGGGCAGAAGCCGTCTTTTCAGGTATTTAAAGCTATCAAGTCAAATACATCAGAAACCGTGGGGCACATCTAATTGATAAATATTGATCACAATGCCGGGGTTTGTGTACTTGACAAGGTGCTAATATTCCGGCAATTTCGTGTTAGACGTTAAGGCAGCCCGAAAAACTGAACTGTGGCACATCCTTTTGACACCGGCGGAAATGTGAAAATGACGTTTAAATTGAATGAAAAACTGTCTTGACATTGGGGTCCACCATAGTAGTCACGATGAAATTCAATAAAAATGTTGGTCAAAAAAATAGTGCTAACAACTAAATCAATGGGACGCGATAGCGCGTTGCGGCCATTATTTGAGCGTCATGAGAAGAAAAAAATATGAAAAAAGCAATTGTAATTGGTGCCAGTTCCGGGATAGGATATGAGTTAGCCAAAATATTATCAAGAAATCAATACGTTGTCGGCGTTATGGCAAGACGTATTCAACTATTGAATGAACTGAAGAAGGGTGTAGAAGGCGAAATCCTCGTTCGAAAAATCGATGCGAGGGATGCCGAATCGGCAATGGAAATTTTGGCTAACTTCATACAAGAAATGGGCGGTATAGATCTTATTGTGATCAGTGCCGGTACAGGAGACATCAATGCCAGTCTGAATTGGCCTCTGGAAAAGATAACTATCGAAACGAATGTTACCGGTTTCACCGCTCTCGTCAACGTTGCTATGCATCATTTCATGGCAAAGGGCTGCGGACATCTCGTGGGTATTTCGTCGATAGCTGCTTTACGTGGCGGCAGGGAATCACCAGCCTATAATGCGTCCAAGGCTTTTGAGTCCAATTATCTGGAAGGGCTTCGACAGAAAGCAAGAAAAGCCGGGCTACCAATCACAATAACCGACATAAAACCAGGATTTGTCAATACTGCAATGGCTAAAGGAGATGGCATCTTTTGGGCGGCACCAGTAAACAAAGCGGCTATTCAGATTTACAATGCAATAGAACGAAAAAGGCACATGTATATATCACACATCGATGGAAATTAATTGCATGGATACTAAAGGTTCTGCCAACCAGTATATATGAACGGTTGTAAAATCTTACAACAGATAAAGGATTTTTTTCTTGATTTAATGATCAAAATCAAGCCATTTCCAGCCATAAAAATCCAGGTCCAAAATTAAAGTTCCGGCAATTGGGCGAACGGATACTGAAACCCTCAAGGATCGAAAATTCACCATCCCTGTGGGAGATGCGATTTTTACCATGGTAGCGCATTGACTCGTGTTAGATGTCACCATATTTGTTTTATTGCCTCACGAAAAATGTTACCCAAAGCATACGCAGAAAAAAAACGGAGGGTGACTTATGAGGTTAACAATGAGTTTT
>LQAH01000173.1_pt1 | contig 18675 bp, 28 predicted proteins | sample 1535791 | NCBI WGS metagenome assembly LQAH01 (sample SAMN04331585, study PRJNA305678) | bioreactor metagenome | isolation source: bioreactor_4 inoculated with Wadden Sea sediment 2nd replicate of a... | place: Germany:Bremen
GCATGTTGACAAAGTTATATGACGCATACCAATATTAAGACCACGTTCGTGATTAACCAATTCTAAAAATCTTTCTACCTCATTAAAATTATCTAAAGGTTCGCCACTTCCCATTAAAACAACATTATTTATCCGAGATGATGTGGCTTCTTGCACCTTCCAAATTTGTCCTAACATTTCTCCAGCTGTAACATCTCTGACCAATCCATCTTTTGTTGAAGCACAAAAACTACACCCCATACGGCACCCTACTTGAGTTGATATACAAATACTGTTCCCATGTTTATAGGGCATATAAACAGCTTCAATGATATGGTGATCAAAGAGCTCAAACAAAACTTTTGCGTCCCATCTTTTTGGGATTTCAATTTGTGTTACTATTTGAACATTACTTAGTCTAAAGGTCGAAGCTAAAAAAGTTCTTAACTTTTGCGGTAAGTTTTGCATTTGTTCAAATTCGTTGGTCCCTTTTTGAACCCAATCAAAAACTTGTTTTGCCCTAAATTTCGGAAATTTTATTTTCTATAAGGATTGTTTCTAATGCCTTTATGTCCATAGACCTTATATCTTTACGAGTTTCCATGATTATATGTCCTTCCCATTGTCACGTAAATAAGCTTTCAATTTCTCAACCGATGTATTTACAACCAGTTCTTCTTTCATATTTACAATGTCAAAAACCTCTTTTACTTTATCAAACTTACCCAAATCGCAGTAAATATGGGCATCACTACCGGCTACAATATGGGCACCAATTGTATTGGCATAATCTGCTATCAGAGTACAATTGTCCGTACTGCCTTTACGACTTTGACTCGTGAAAGAACTGTTGTTTATTTCTATAAGAACATGGTTATCTTTTGCAGCTTGTACAAACTGTACTATATCAATAGGAAAATGTGGATTGCCAGAATGTGCAATGGCATCAACGTAAGGATTTTTCATTACGTTGATTAAAGCTTGCGTATTAGATCGAACATTCCCTGATTTTATGACAGGGGGATGTAAACTTGCTACAACGTAGTCAAGTCTTTTTAAGTACACTTCGCGAATGTCTATGTTACCGTTAAAATCTATGACATTGGCTTCTGCACCACGAAGTATCTGTATGCCCTCTATCTCTCTTGGTATTACGATTTGATTACCTATATGGTATTCATGGGCTCCACCTGGCATTGCAGGTCCGTGGTCTGTTTGAGCAAATAGCTCTATATTGTTTTCTTTTGCAAATTGTATATACTCATAAAGCGTGCTATAAGCATGTCCACTTGCTAAAGTATGAACGTGCATATCTAATACTAATTTCATTCTAAACCCTCTCTCATTAAAACTGCTTTCCTAATAACCTTTACTTATATTCACTTCATTTAAAAGTGTTTCATTATTCATATAACGCCTTAAATTTTCTATGGTTAGATCAAATCGTCTTTCGTTACGCATTTCTGATATCCACGAATTATGAGCAGATATATATGCGCGTTCAAAATTCCACAATGGACTATCTTTGGGGAGCGGTTCTTGTTCAAACACATCTAAAGCTACACTTCTAAAATGTCCATTTTCTAAGGCTTCAATTAATGCTTGTTCGTCTATGATGCTGCCTCTTGCCACATTTATCAGAACACTCTCTTTTTCATAGTATTAATGCAATCACCATTAATCAGATGATGTGTTTTAGCTGTATAAGGTATCGTGCAAACTACAATATCACACCTTTTTAAAACGTCTCCATGTTATCTATAGCATAGCACTGATCAAATAAAGGTATGTCTCGCCCATTTGTATTAACACCAAGTACTTTCATGTCAAACCCCTGAAGTCGTTTTGCAGCCTCATGTGCAATGGTACCCGTACCAATAAAACCAATGGTTTTACCAACAAGCTCGAGTAAAGATGTATTCATATGCCATTCTTTTTTTTCTTGTTTTTGTATAATAGATTTGCTATTTTTATAGCTTTCTAATACTTTTAGTACGATCCATTCTCCCATAGGGACACTGTATCCACCTTTATTATTCGTTAATTGTATCTTCTTTTTTTCAACGTACTCTAGTGGTGTTTGATCAATACCTATACTAGAAAGTTGAATCCATTTAAGTTTTTCCATTTTCCTTATATCTAGAGTTTCAAAAGGTTTATAACATACAAGGACTTCAACATCTTCGAATTGTTCTGAATACTGAATACCATTTCTTTGGCAATCAAAACATCATAACCAAGAGCTCGTACTTGATCCATTTTTTCATTGCCGTAATCGTATGTGAAGAGTACTTTTGTCATCTGATTGCTCCTTTTTTTAATCCCTATGATCAATTGCCTATTTAAATAAAGAACAACCCAGCAATGTATGTACACATTGCTGGGCTCTTATTTATAAGATCTCTTTTTCGTAGTCGTCAATACTTCTGCTTAAAATATCAGCCAATCCGACAAATTCACATCCGTAGTTAAAGTGATCAGCTTCATCCATCTTACGAATAAATTTTCAAAACACTAAAGAAGTATTTTTCATCATCAATAATTATTTTAGCATTGAAGTAGTATTCTAAAGGCATATCATGCTCACTTATAAACCCGATACCTGATTTAGATATATTTGTTACTACAATATTCTCGTTAACATCGTCTAAACTCTCAGCATCTTGTTTATATAATGTTTCGATCATTAATTTTATATTTACAGGTAATCGTTTAAACTTTTCTTTTGTCATCACTCATTTTAAACACCTTCTTCTTTTTTTCTTAACATATTATATCACATACACTTGCCTTTTAGCCCGGATATTTGTTCTTGATTTCAAGAATTCTGTCTAAATGTTCAAAGAAGATATCGACCAATTTAGGTTCAAACATAATTCCCTTTTGTCGTCTTATTTCTTCATAGACAGCTTCATCGTCCCAAGCTGCTTTATATACACGTTTATGGCTCAAGGCATCATAAACATCTGCGATCATGGTAATTCGACTCATAATATCAATTTCTTCACCCTTTTTACCAAATGGGTAACCATTACCATTCCATCTTTCATGATGTTCTAGGGCAATTGTTGCAGCAGTTTTCATAATAGGTCGATTGGATCTTTTAAGATATCATACCCAATACTTGTATGGACTTAATAATCTCAAATTCTTCGTCAGTCAATTTAGCTGTTTGGTTAGGATTGTATCCTGAATTCCAATTTTCCCTATATCATGCATTGGGGAAGCCATTCGAAGTAGATCAGCTTCAGATTCAGACAATCCATATTCAAGTGCTAAGATATAAGAAAACTCGGCTACACGACGAACATGGTTAGCAGTCTCTTTCGAACGGAATTCAACAATCACACCAAGTATATAAAGCACTTCCTTTTGTGTATCTGTTATTTCCTTATTCAAATAAATATTGTCAAAAGCTACTGCTACATTTGACGAAAGAATCTTAATCATATCTTGATCAATTTCTTTTAAAGGTGATAGTTCATTTAAATAGATATAATTTTCAACTCCATCACTGGAAGGAAAACACCTAAAAACTTGTATCAGTGAAGTGGATACCATTATTAGCCTTGGCTAAGGATAGTTCATGATTAAATTCATCTGAAGCTAGAAAACCAAGAATTTTATCAGAATTTGTAAAGTACTCTCCTGCTAAGCTCACAATTTGGTATTTATGCGCCCTCAAAATAGCCCCGAATCCACTTACACCCTGGTCTCGTTCTTCAACATTAAAGTTCAATATATCAATGTAAGCATTAAGAACAAAATCTACAAATGGATTAAGTCTTTTCAACTTAAACATTTCACGAGAAACTGAAAGAATATTTTCTAAACTCAATTTTGACTTTTCAATTGTTCTCATATCAATATAAGATTCTTAAGGATGCAATTATCGATGTATACAGTTTTTGAACTGTAAGCTCAGTTTTTAGACTTATAATCATTGATATCATAGTTTCTTATGACATCATCTTCTGGTGCTTGACCAGGTTGTCCAGTTCTTAATATAATGCGGACAAAGGGATTCTTCAGCTCTTCTCGTATATACTTTACAACTTCAAGACCTGACTCCTCATTTTCCATAACAACATCCAACAATACAATTGCAATGTTGGGTTGTTCACGCATTATATCCTTTGTTTCTTGGCCAGAATAGGCACTGATTAATTCAATTTTTCTTCCATCAAACAGAAACTTTTTAAGAACCATACGAGTCATGGTATGGACTTCGTCTTCATCATCTGCGATGACGATTTTCCAAGGTGTAACTTCATGTTGATCGTGACTTTCTATTAAAAAAGCCCCATCATCATCTGACTCAGGAAAAAGAAGTTCATCGTCATCTCTTAGGTATTCGAGCATCTGCTATACCTCCAAGGCATATGAAAAAAGATAGAATTACAATAGCTTGTAAATCTATATTTTCATGCATTCTGTCATTTTTTTTATGCATTACCTAGGAATTATGTCATAAAAATCAACTCGTAATTCCTATAGTAATTGTTTTAACTATGTTCTATCTATTTTATAACCATATTTTCTTCATATCAAACATGAAAGATTGTTAACTTCATATTCTTCATGAAGTTGATAAGGTATGGTTGAAATCTTCAGTGACCTTCTTATTCTCGAAATCAGTTATCATATGAACAAACTGATCTGCTACTTTTGGATCAAACTGTTTTCCCGAACACCTTTTTATTTCATCCAAAGCATCCCATACTTTCATAGCCTTACTATAAGGTCGATCACTTACCATGGCATCATAGGCATCTAACACAGCTAATACCCTAGCAAACAATGGTATTTCATCCCCTTGTAATCCTTTAGGTAGCCTTTTCCATCCATTCTTTCATGATGGTATAAGATATATTCAGCAATATTAGATAATTCGGGAGTTGTAGATGCTATTCTAAATCCAATTTCAGGATGTTTTCGCATCACTAACCATTCATCATGGGATAACGCATCAGGTTTATTCAGTATTTGATCTGGTATGGCTACTTTACCGATATCATGTAGTAAAGCCAAGAGTTTAAGCTCCTCTTGTTGTGCTTCAGTAAGCCCCATCCTGGCGCCTAGACGTTCTGCCATAATTTGCATTTCATCACTATGACCTTCTGTTTTTCGCGTTCTTCTTTGTAAGGTGCTTTTAAGTGAAGCTATCAGGGAACCCTTAAAACTTTTACTAGCCACTAATTTATGTTGATACATTCGATCGTCTGCTATTTTATGTGTATCAATGATTTTCTCGCTCTCATTGTTTTTCGTTGCTAAACCCAATGCAATACTCATAGAGAAAGGAGATCCTGTATTATCTTTTGTATGCTTATGTATACGTTTAATGACTTCATTTGCAGCTTTTTCACCTGTATTTGGAAGGATGATAGCAAATTCATCGCCACCAATACGTGCAATAATATCTTCTGAACGACACGAGTTCTTGAGTATTTCGCTCATTGACATTAGAAGTTTATCTCCTTCCATATGTCCGAATGCATCATTCACTAATTTAAGTCCATTTACATCGCCAACGATGATACTTATAGGAGCTGACGCACTGTATCAAGACGTTTCAATTCAACTTCAAAAAACGCACGGTTGTATACACCTGTCAATTTGTCGTGAAAACTCATATACCGAATTTCTTGCTCAATCTTTTTTCTTTCTGTAATGTCCGTTAATGTACATACCATACGTAGTGGTCGATTATTATCATCATATTCCATTGTTTACCACGATCAAGAACCCATTTATAGGATTGATCTTCACATTTATACGGTATTCTGATACGTAATAAGATAATTGACTTCTAAATGTGCACGTAATTCCTTTTAGTAAACTCTCGGTCTTCAGGATGAACCAAAGACAACCAGTATTCGTAGTTGCTTTCAAGAGCATCTTCTTTGTAGCCTAACATGGTACGCCAGCGTTTAGAGAACTGCATTATATCATCTTTAACATTCCAGTCTCTAACACCATCGCCGCTGCCTTCTAGAGCAAACTGCCAGAGTTCTTCACTTTCTTTTAATTTAGCTTCACTCTCTTTACGTTCAGTTATATCCATTGCAGTAAACAATATGTATTCTATGTAGCCGGCTTGGTCACTGGTATAGGTCATAACACAAGCAACAACGCGGTTTTTAAGTTCTTTTGTTTGAATCTGGCATTCAAATTCTTGACCTTCTCTGTTATTCATCAGTAACATAAATTGCTTTTTAACATTTATACGATCTGTTGTTCCAATAACAGCGTCCCAAAGTTTCTTCCCTAAAAGTTCTTCTTCCTCATAACCAGAAACTCTTTTGCAACCTTTGTTGCTTTGAATAATTTTACCTGTTCTATCAAGAACGATTACCACATTCCCAACGGTATCTAGAACCGTTTGTATAAAATTACGTTCCTCTTCTAACTCACCTGTCATTCTTTTTGATGTGAAACATCACGCATTACAAATAAGAGTTCGTGATCCCTTAAACCTTGGTGATTAATAAACGCTCCCAGATGCTTCAAGCCATATGATTTGATTACTCTTTGAAACCATTCTAAACTCAAATTTGTCTGTATCACCTGCTTTGGCAACATTCTGTATACGTGTTTTAACGAATTTTGTGTCCTTAGGATGAATATCTCTATACAACATTTCTCCAACTTGCTCGTGAACAGGTCTATTAAATACGCGCTCATAAGCGGCTGAAACAAAGGTACAATTACCATTCAGATCGGTTTTAATAACAATATCATCTATATTTTCAGTTATTTTTCTTAATTCAATTTCATGATCTATTAAAGCTCTTTTAGACCGTTCTAGTTCAGACACAGTGTTTAGTTTTTTAAATGCTCTCAAGATTACTTCAGGTAAAAAGGCAATATATTCGTCATCCATTGATATAACGTCAATAGCTCCAAGTTTCATATAACTTACAGCGTCATTTATTGATGCTTTTTCACTCATCACGATAAAGGGAATTTCATATTCTATGGAATGTATTAGATTAATTAAATCGATTTTGTTGTTCTTCAAATGATCGTCATTTAATAAAAGCAAATTCCCAGGATTTTTACGAAGGTAATCTAGTGCTTTTAAGGGAGCTAAAAATCCTTGCACACTAAAACCAGCGGTTTTAACACCGCACAGTTTGTCTAAGTGAATTCTGCTGTTATCTACAACAATAACAGAATGAAAATCGTGCCAGCCTTCAAAGGCACCTCTTTCATAAAAAACTTAATGCTCATAACAATCGCTCCCAAACGATTCTGATCAAACAAAAGATGTCAATTAATAAGTTTACAAAAAGTTCAGATCTAATATATATTATTCACAGCTATGCCATATTCCTTCTTAATTTGGTACTTTTTTATAAAAATTTTATATTTTATGTCTATATGCAAAAAAGTCACCCTACTATTGATGGATGACTTCTAGAAAAAGGCTCTATTTTTTATTTTTTTAATGCGTCGAGTCCTATTATATACCCCTTTGTACCAAAACCTGCAATGATTCCACTTGCAGCTGGAGCAGTAACAGAATGACTCCTAAAGGCCTCACGTCCATGTATGTTTGATATATGAACCTCTACGATTGGAATATCAATCGATTTCATTGCATCCAAGATGGCATAAGAATAATGGGTAAATGCACCGGGATTAATAAGAATTGAGTCAAAAGATTCAGGTGCATTTTGAATGAGATCAATAATATCGCCCTCATGATTTGACTGTTCAACCTCTACACGCACATCATTTTCTTTTCCCCATTCATCTATAGAATTAACAAGGTCTTCATAGGTTTCATTACCATAAATATCAGGTTCACGTTTGCCTAACATGTTCAAGTTTGGACCATTTATAACAAGTATTCTCATTTGTTTTCACTCCTATCTAAAAAAGTTTCAATTTCCAATACCACTTGATCAATGGTTTGGTTATTTAAGATATGATAATCTGCAAAAGCCATATACAATGGATATCTTTCTTCATATAATTTATACAAATGACTTCGATTATCCTTTAATAAGGGTCTTGATTCTTCATCAATATCTGAAAACAAATGTTCTAAGGGCCGATCTATAAATATGATTATGCCATTTTCTTTAAGGGCATCCATATTCGATTCTTTAAGAATCATACCACCACCCGTGGCAATGACTTTATTCTTATAAGTACCTGCTAATTCTGCAGCTTTACTTTCTAGTTCTCTAAAATAAGGTTCACCATGGTTTTTGAATATATCAGGGATCGTTGTTTCAGCATTTTTTTCTATCATTTCGTCCGTATCTATGTACTCTCTATTTAAGTGTTTACCAACTAATTCGCCAATGGTTGTTTTACCACAACCTGGCATACCAATGAGTACAATATTTTTCATGCTAATCTGCTCCAATACGTTTTTCATAATTTCCAAGTACTTTTAAAATAACGACTTTCCTTTTGAATCTTTTCAAGTGCTTGAGCAACCCCAAGATCCTCCAATCGGCCTTCTATATCTATAAAGAAGAAATACTCCCATGGTTTATCTTTAATAGGTCTGGATTCAATCTTCATCATATTAACATGTTCATCAGCAAATTTTGATAAGGACTCATATAAGGCACCTGCTTTATGTGGCGTTGTAAAAACAAGACTAATTTTGTTGGCTTGTTGAGTCGTTTCCATGTTTCTGCTTAATATGACAAAGCGTGTTGTATTGGTCATGTTATCATGTATAATTCTCTTTAAGTAGGTCTAGACCATAAATGGCGCCTGCCCTCATACTACCAATGGCGGCTAGTTCAGAACGACCTTGTTCAGATACGAATTTAGCACTCATAGCTGTATTATAGTATGGTATACGGTCCCAATTAGGGTGTTCATCTAAAAAATGACTACATTGTTCAATACCCTGAGTATGAGAATAAATTTCTTGAATCTGACTTAATTCCGTCCCTTTTAAACCTAATAAATGATGATTAATTTTTAAGTGATGTTCTCCAGAAATATAAAACCATACTTGACCAACAAGTCATACACTTCTCTAATTGCCCCTGTTGACGAGTTTTCGATCGGTAGTACAGCATACTGAATTTCACCTAGATCGAGTGCTTTAAACACATCTTCAAAATGGGTATAGTTTTCTCTTGGATTCTGCTCACCAAAATAAGCAATGAGCGCTTCTTCACTATAGGAACCTTCTACTCCCTGGTATCCAACCTTATCCGTCTGATCATGGTGGTGTGAAGGTATTTGAGATGCCGTAATATGACGTTGCATTTTACGACTGATTCTAAATATAGCATCCATGAGTTCAGCCATACTTTCACTAAAAGAATCATCTTTTAAGTTCCCTACAATTCTATTAATGATCTCTTCTTCTCTATTACGGTCTTTTACATTTACACTGTTATGTTTTTTAAACTCAGCGACTTGGCGCACAATGCCCATTCGTTTCTCAAGGAGTTCTACGAGTTGGTCATCGATTGCGTCAATTGATTTCCTTAACTCATCAATATGTGTCATCTGTGCACCACCTTTCTGTCCATTTTTCATCTGCTACTAACTCTACTAGTCCCATGGCCATCATAGCCTCTGCAACAGGTACTGCACGTGGTACAATACAAGGATCATGACGTCCTTCTATATGATCAACAATGTTTTCTTTGTTTTCTATATCAATCATTTTTTGATCTTGATCAATGGTTGGTGTTGGTTTAATGTGTAGTCTGGCAATAACAGGCATCCCGTTAGTTATACCACCCGTTACCCCACCATTATGATTTGACAATGTACGTACGTCTCCGTCTTTATACACGATTGCATCATTAGCCTCAGAAGCTCTCATAAATGGAAGTTGCATACCACTACCAAAGGCCACCATTTTAACTGCTGGAATACTATAGAATAAATGTGACAAAGTACTTTCAACAGAATTAAAAAAAGGGTTCTCCCAAGCCTGCAGGAACATTTACAGCTACTACATCAATTGCACCACCTACAGAATCTAGATCCATTCGCGCCTTATCAATAACTTCTTCATGCTTCTTCTAAGGATTGATCCACAAGGGGAAAAGTCTCTCCCTTAATAGCATTCAATAAGGTTGAAGAAGTTTGATCTAAATCAGCATCTTTAACGTCACCAATGGAAGCTATACGTCCTTTAACTTGAATTCCTCTAGTCTCTAAAAGTTGTTTTGCTATACCACCAGCAAAACAATAGGTGCAGTTAAGCGACCTGAAAAATGACCGCCTCCACGATAATCGTTGTAGCCCTTGTATTTTACATAAGCTGCATAATCTGCATGAGAGGGTCGCATCTTAGATTTAACCTTTGAATAGTCTCGTGACCTTTGATCTGTATTGTGTATGAGTGCAGTCAAAGGCGCCCCCGTAGTGTATCCATCAAACAGACCGCTAACAATTTCAAATTGATCCTTTTCATTTCTTGGTGTTGAATATTTATTTTTCCTGGCCTTCTACGACTCATATCTTTTTAATAGCTTCCATATCTATTTTGATACCAGCCGGAAGGTGGTGTAATGTAATACCAATCATTGGCCCGTGTGATTCTCCAAAAGTGAATACACGATATGTTTCCCCCAACTACTCTGCACGAACATTTCCTCCTAATTTAGCGAAATCTTCAAAGAAATGTGGATAAGATTTTTCTATAGCTTTACTTCCAGTAATGGTAACCTCACCTGTACATCTTATAGATGCAACTGCTAAACTCATAGCAATTCGATGATCGTTCCAACTATCTACAACACCACCGGTAAGTTCTTTTTTACCATAGATCACTAGTCCGTCTTCTTTTTCTTCTATATGGCACCTAACTTATTCAATTCTGTTGAGATAGCCGCTAATCGATCTGACTCTTTAATTCTTAATCGAGAAGCATTTATGATTTCCGTTTTACCTTCGCTTAAGGCTGCAAGCACTGTTAGTACTGGAATTATATCAGGGCATTGAGAACCATCAATAAGAGTCCCTCTTGTTTCAGAAGGATATACAGTAACACGGTCTCTTTCTATTTGAAGTGCACCGCCCATACGTTTCACAATATCTATAACTTCTTTGTCGCCTTGTAGAGAATCCATTTTTAAATCATTAAGACATAATTCGTCGCCTATTAAACCAGCTACTACCCAGAACGCAGCCTGAGAGTAATCACCTTCAACTCGATATGCACCTGATTTGTATTTTTGATTCCCCTTTATACGATATACTTCATGATTCTGGTTTTCAACCTCTATATCAAATTCTTTTAAAACTTCTAGGGTTAAATCGATGTATCCTTTAGACTCAAGTGGCGATGTAATCACGATTCCGAATTACCTTTTAATAAAGGCAATACAAACATTAATCCTGTTATAAATTGTGAGCTAATATCTCCCGGTATTTCAAAGCGTCCTGGCTGTAGTTCTCCTTCGACAACAAGAGGTAATTGATTTTTGTATTCATATCGAATAGATTGTTCGTCGAATATATCAAAATAAGGTGTTAGAGGGCGGGTTGTTAGTTTGCCTCGACCTTCAAAAACAACCGGCTCGTCGACAATGGCACCAAATGGTACCAAAAAGCGCAATGTCGATCCTGATTCATGACAGTCTACAGGATGTAGAGGTGTTTTCATTTTCCCTTTAGAAAAAACATCAATACGGTCATCATACTTATTAATATGAACACCAAAGTTTTGCATTGCGTCACATGTCGCAGTAATGTCTTGCGAAAATATAAGGTTTTCTACTTGTGAGTGACCTTCAGAAAGTGCCGCTGCAATGACGGCTCTATGCTCATACTTTTGAAGGTGGTATATGATATTCCCTTTAAGTGTTGTTGGTTTAATTGTAACTTTCATTTCAAATCCCCTTAGATTCTTTATATGTCTATATAAAATATGTTATATCATTAAATTTTTGTTTTGTGTAAAATGCTTGCCCAATTTTATTGAGTAAGACCAAATGAATAAACTGACCTTTTCTTTTTTTATCGTTTAAGATTGTTTCTCTTATTTCTGTTTAAAGCTTCGTCAGCTACTTCTGTAGGCAAATCCCATTTATCAAGTAAAACCTTTATTTGAGAAGCTGTCCCTTTCTCAGTTAGGTTTTGTTCTTCAGAATTTAAAGTGATCTGATACATTCCAATTGCAACCCCTTCACCATGGGTATAGGTTTTGTATCCATATGCTTTCTCAATGCCATGGCCCATGGTGTGACCATAATTTAGAAGCATTCTATTGCCTAAGTCTAACTCGTCTTCTTCAACAATTTGTCTTTTTATATCACAACACCTATGAATAATACTTCCTATATCTTCATAAAAGGTATTAGAATCAGCTAATTGAATAAGTTCATTAAATAAGGAACGATCTTTAATACAACCATACTTAATAACTTCTGCCATGCCATCTTTTTAAGACTCTAGGTTTTAAAGTTTTTAAAAACTTCAGGATCAATATAAACTTTTTCTGGATGATAAAAACTGTCCTACTAAGTTTTTCCCTTCTGGTAGATTAATAGCAACTTTTCCACCTACACTGCTATCTACTTGTGATAAGAGTGTTGTAGGTATTTGAACGAGAGAAACACCTCTCAGATAAGTTGAAGCTGCAAACCCTGTTAAATCTCCAACGACACCGCCACCTAAGGCAATAATGAGGTCAGATCGTGTTAACTCGAAATCAATAAAGTTTGTATAAAGTTTTGATAATTGAGTTAAACTCTTGCTTTCTTCACCTGCTGGAATCACAAGAACCTTAACTTCATAGTTCTCTTCGCTTAATGCGTCAGCAACTTTTTTTGCGTAAAGGGCTTGAACATTTTCGTCAGTAACAATGACTATTTTGTGTCCTTTTATAAAAGGTTTTTATTTGTTTACCTATTGTTTTCAACAAACCATTTTCAATTATTATTGAGTAGGTTTTGTGAGGCAATTCTACGTTCAGTTGCTTCATTGCATTTCACTTCCATTCTGAATAGTATGTTTACTACCAATTCTGAGTCTTCTAACACTTGTTTGCATGGGTTCTTTCAGCGTTGGAATAAAAACCAACTTTTAAAACACCGGGTACGGTTTCTCTGGCATGTAATATTTCTATGTCTTTAATATTGATACGATTATCAGCCATTAAACCAGCAACAGATGCGATCATACCCGGACGATCCTGTACATCTATAAACAGTGCGTATTCTTGTTCTATAGAATCCATTAAATGTTTTGGAATCATTTCTCGTGTTACTTTTGCTTTATTAAGATTATAGACTATTTGGGCTTTATTTTCCGCCATTAGATTTTTTTTGAATTGTTCTAATTGTTGCATAAAGACATCAACTGCATCTAGGACTTCTTTTTATTATCAATAAAGATGTCCGTCCACATATCAGGGTTACCTGAGGCAATCCGCGTTGTATCTCTAAACCGCCACCAACATAGTCCATTAACCCATCTTGATCAATAGCTATTAAGTTTACCAAAAGCGCTGCACTTAAATGAGGTATATGACTTGTTCGTGCAACAATACGATCATGTTCTTCAGGTCCAACAATACAAACCTTTGCACCCATTAACTCAACAACCTCTTTGAGCGCAAACATAGCATTGCTTTCTTTTTTTAACACCTGTTAAAAAATAGTATGCATTTTCAAATAAATGCCCCTTAGAAGCCTTAAACCCCGACTTCTCCGATCCTATCATTGGATGACCGCCAATAAACACTTGAGAAGGTTCCAGAATAGATTCTGCAATCTGATGAACTGAAGCTTTAACACTCCCTACATCAGTAACAATACACTGTTCTTTAAGATCTTCTTTAATAGATTTTAGTAATTTAGGAAAGTGACCAATTGGAGTAGCTAATATAATGAGATCAGATTTCTCAATGATCTCCTTCTGATCAGAAGTTGAGTTATCAATAAAACCGTTTTGAAAGGCTTCCTCAATACTTTCAACATTCTGATCTAACCCAAATATCTGACCACTGAATCCTTTTGTCCTCAAGGCTTTTACTACGGATCCACCAATCATTCCTAAACCAACAACTGTTATATTCTTAAAGTCTCCCACCATAATATACGTCCTACACCACTGCGTGGATTTTTCCAACTGCTTCTATTAAGCGTGTAAATTTCTCAGGTTTAAGGGATTGTTGTCCATCACATAATGCATTTTCTGGGTCATTATGAACTTCGATCATAAGTCCATCTGCACCAATCGCAACAGCTGCTCGTGACATGGGTTCAACCATTTCCATTTACCCGTTGCATGACTTGGATCTATGATGATTGGTAAATGACTCAATTCCTTAATTGCAGAAACTGTTGCTAGATCTAAAGTGTTACGTGTGTATTTTTCAAAAGTACGAATACCTCTCTCACAGAGAATAACTTGTTGGTTCCCTTCAGCCATAATGTATTCTGCCGACATTAAGAGTTCTTCTATTGTAGCTGACATACCCCGTTTTAAACAAATAGGTTTTTTAGCTTGTCCTGCTTTTTTTAAGTAGGGCGAAGTTTTTGCATATTTCTAGCACCAATTTTGAATGATGTCTGCGTATTCTTCAACTATATCAAATTCTTCAGTTGACATGGCTTCTGTATAATTGGTAATCCAGTCTCTTCTTTGCCTTACGAAGCAATTTAAGACCTTCCTCACCAAGTCCTTGGAAACTGTAAGGAGATGTTCTAGGCTTAAATGCGCCCCTCTTAATATATGTGCTCCAGACTTTTTAACTTCCCTTGCAATACTCATTATTTGGTCTTCACTCTCGACTGAACAAGGTCCACCGATAATTGTTAAATTGCCCCCACCAATGAGATGACCATCAACGTTAATAACTGTATCCATAGGTTGGAAAGTTCTACTTGCCAATTTATATGGTTCTTGAACTTTCATTACTTTTTCTACGATATGATGCGCCTCAAGCTGTGTAATATCAACTTTGGTTGTATCTCCTATTAATCCGAGCACGCCGTGATGTTCACTGCCTGCATCCTTTACTGTTAAGCCCATACTCTCAATCCTTCCGATAAGTTCCCTTTGTTCTTCTATAGTTGAAGTTCGTTTTAATACAATAATCATTTTAATTCCTCCTATTAGTTATGCCAGTGTCTAAGTTCCGGTTGTATAAAAATACGTGTGAGAATATTTTGAAATTTCTTTTCTATTTTCGTTTGTATTTAGTTTAGTGTATACAATAAGCCTCACTCCTCTTATGTGATTATAAAATTGAATCACATTTGATTAGTTGAAAGTTAGTTGCGATTTGATTGACCTTTTTTTCTTCATTGGCCTGATGAAAGAAATTTGGTGAAAATCATTCTAGCAGTATGTGCTAAAAATCATTTCTTCCGCTTAAGTTCGAACAGCCCAGCAAAATTTAGTGCGTTACTGTTTTACTAATTAAGAACAGCCCAGCAAAAAGAAAATCACTTTTGCTGCGGTCGCTTTGGGCGCCCAATATGTAGATACATACGAGATGGACAACACGTGCGAGCACTCGTTGCCCATCTCGTACGTATCTACATGCTGTTCTATTTTTCACGAAAAAAGAAGTTTCTTCAAGAAACTTCTTCAGGTCATTTTAATTATTACAATTGTTATCATGTTAACCGATTAGTTTACTTCAAGTTTTACAAACTTGTGAGCTATGAATTTGTATGCGAAATAACCAGCGCTATAAAAGAAAAAGCCCAGTAAAAGAAAATAAATAAAAGCTATAAAGTTCGTCGCATAACATATTCAATAATTCGCTCTTTAACATAATCGTCACCTCATACCACTGTAGTGTAAAAATTTTTGTCCCCGTTCAGGAAGCATTTTTACAAATCCACTCGGTAGATTCCATAATCATTTTTATTGATATTGATTAGCATTATAGAATAAAGCCAATACGGTTGTCAACAACTTATGTGTATTTTATGAGTATTCATACATAATCCTTGTTTTTAGTCACGTTTATAGACCCTTACTTCTTTTTTTTGAATAAAGAAAGTATACTTTTACTAGATTTTGTAGAAAAACAAATAAACAACTTTTAAGTATGAAAATCCATATTAGATAACTATATCAATAGTCCTCTTTCTTGGGCAAGAGCAACAAGTTCATTCTTAAGTTCTTGTTTATCCAGTTCTATCTCCAACCATATTTCATCGGCAATTAAGGCTTGATAAATAAGCATTTCTATACCATGAATAACTTTGTTGCCTCTTTTTTTTCCTTCCCTCAAGAATTGCGTTGTATGAGGTTTATATACGATGTCATAAAGTGTAGCAGTTTTACTTAATAAAGATAAATCTACTGGCAATGCATCTGTATGAGGATACATACCTACAGATGTCGTGTTAATAACAACATTGTATTTTTGTCAGATCATTTTTCCAAAGATTCTGCGGTTCCAATAGTTGGTGTATCAGCAAGTGTAATCATTTGGGCAAGTGCTTCTGCTTTCTCATAAGTTCTATTCAATATGCCAATTGCAGAGCATCCTCTAATTCCTAAAGCCATTGCTATACCTCTTGCAGCCCCACCTGCACCAAGCACCAATACACGGGCATTATTTATATCTATGTTGTGATCTAACAAGGATTGAATTAAACCAGGTCCATCTGTATTAAAACCAAGTAATCTTCCTTCTTTAATTTTAACAGTATTAATAGCTTGTAATTGTTCTGCATAAGGATCAAGCTTATCCACCACATTTAAAAGTTCAATTTTGTGAGGGATGGTGGCATTAAATCCATGCATTCCTAGTACTTTCATACCAGCGATGCCTGTAAGTAAATCCTTATCACTAACTCTAAACGCCATATATTTAAGATTTAGCTGGTGTTTCTCATAAACATAATTATGTATAAATGGAGACAAGGATTTTGAAACCGGATCTCCTATTAATCCGTACAATTGCGTATCTGCATTAATAGTCATATGTTCTACCTCCTGAGTTTGTTGAAAATAATAGCACAAGGCTTTATCTTTTACAAGTATTTCCCCATAAAGAGAGACAGCCATGGCTATGCCTTGGCTGTCTCAGATTAATAAAATTATTGTTTTATTCTTCAATATAGGCTTGTTCATGTACATTGATTGATCAATATTAACACGCATATCTATGTTACTTGACCACGTCATCACTTCATCATTTTCCAATAAAATATATGCATCAGCATATGATGCAGCAATGTCTTTTACATACTTGATGCCATCTATATGTTGTGGCTCAAACACGCCTTCATCATCAGTGTGTAGATAACGACCCCATGTAAATATTTCACCAATTTCGTTCATGGCTAAAACAAATGACTCTTTGGCTTCAGCTTTAACAATATTCTTTATTTTAGGAATTTCACGAGGGAATAGTACATTAGACTCAGCTTGCATACCTAATTGTCCAACATGATTATGTCCCCAGCCAAACATTTTTCCATTTTCGAGTACAGCAATAGAAAAACCTTTACCAGCTGTTACGTATTTTACGTTCTTTATTTCTACAACATTAGGTTCTGTCAATTTACCTTTGTAACCATTTCCTATTTGTCCATGAGAATTATCACCCCATGCTATAACTGTACCATCGTATAGTAAACATAACATATGATTATGCCCTAATGAGACTTGTTTTACATTGGTAATATTAGATACCCTTTTAGGAATTTCTTGATAAGCCGGTTTATCTTCACCTAACTGACCGCTCTCATTTTGTCCCCAAGTGAGTACAGCTCCAGTGGCTAATACTGCTGCAGAAATTCTCGACCTGCTGCAATCTGCTTACTTTTTCAAGCCCCCAATTTTTGTGGCGATTTAGTATTAAGACGCGAACCAATGCCTAATTGTCCATAATCATTTGAACCCATTCCATAGACTTGTTCCTTTATAGTTCTTAAAAATTGTATGACTTTCGCCACATGCAATACCTTCTACGTTTTCCAAGGTGGTAATAAAATCGCGTTCCTTTATATCTTCAGAGGTTCCTGTTCCCATTTGGCCAAATTTTATTTTGCCAAAACCTTCTACTTTACCACTGTTGTGAACGATCATTAAATAATTCTCACCAGCACAGATTTCTTTTGTACCACCAATTTCTTTAACATTCAAATTCTATACTTGTCCATGGAGACCAGTTTTCGTTGCGGTCTTGAACACGACATTCTACAGTCGTTTTCCCCGGTTCAATATAAAGGTCACTCATATTTTCCATTCGACCTCTTTAATTTCATTACCTTCAGTAATAGAATCTTGATAGTTCCACTCTATATGGGTTGTGGTACGAATATCTTTATTCGGAAACATTTTTATGACCGCAACAGGGTCTACTTCACTGACTTTAAACTTAAGAAAACTAAGATACAAAGTATCATCTTCAAAATAAGAACTACCGCCAACCATATCAATAAACTTTTCGTAGTCTAGTTTACCAGCTTTATGAACGATTAAAAAACGTTCTTCCTTACCCATTTCATATCTGTTAAAATCGAATTTTAATTCTTTAGAAATATATTTTTTTAATTGTAAGATGTCATCGCATTTGTTGATGTTTTCTTTATGAAACTCACCCAGTGCTTTTTAACTATTTTAAAATCTCTAATAACATCAACATCGTCGTTTCCGCCTTTGTCAATGTATACACACCTACTGATATTCCTGCCACTGCCACTACACCTAATGCACTTATTAAGACAATCATCATATCCCACCTACAGCTGAAATTTTCGTTTATTTATGCCTATC